>Ga0070713_100000317_pt1 | contig 31612 bp, 25 predicted proteins | sample LARL82metaG_FD_65465 | JGI IMG/M metagenome (GOLD analysis project Ga0070713, IMG submission 65465) | Corn, switchgrass and miscanthus rhizosphere microbial communities from Kellogg Biological Station, Michigan, USA - LAR L8-2 metaG | ecosystem: Host-associated > Plants > Roots > Rhizosphere ... | reverse complement strand
GCAGGGGAACGTTGACGCGGCGCCACCGAGCGTCGTGACGGGAGGTCGCTGATGGCGACGGAGACGAGCAGCATGAGAATCCCTCGAAGCGGGCGTGCGATGGCATGCGGTGCCTTCGCCTTGCTACTCGCAGGACTGCTGGTGATCGACAGCTCGACAGCGCAGGCTCAGCGTCGACAGCCGCGACGACAGCAGACGATCGAGATTCGTGGAACGGTGCCGACACCGCAAGTTGTCACCGTACGTCCACGTGAGGTGCCTGCGTACAGCCGGCAGGTACTCGTTCCCCGATTCTACGATCACGATTTCTGGCCCGAAATCCAGGAAGGCTATGCCATCATGTCCGGCCGGATGGGGACACCGGCTGACACGCTGGTGCTCGCGGCTGATAGCGTTGGAACGCCGGACCTATTCCGGCTACCGGCGGTGACGCCACTGTCGCCCCTGCGCGCGAAGTATGGGTTTCTCCACAAGCAGTACGAATGGTGCGCGCCGCATTGGTGGTGTCCGTCGCACCGCGTACGCGTGCGGGTGCCGGCTGACTCGGCGGCTTTGTTCCCACCACGGCTTCCGCCACAGCCAATGGCGGTGGCGCCGGGAGCGAACAACGCCAACCCGAATGCACCGACGGCCCTGCCGCAGGTGCAGCAGCGATGGTGTGCGACGCACTGGTGGTGTCCGCCTGGCGGAATAGTGAACACGCCACCGGCAACGACGCCCGGGACGACGCCGACCACGCCGACTGACACGACGACGCGCCGTCCGCGGACGACACCGGCAGATTCGACGCGACGTCCGCCTCCGGCGGGCACGTCTTCTGCCTCACCGCCTCGGTAGATGAAGATCGCGTCTCGGGCGCCGCGAGGTAGTGGATCGCGCGTCCGGACGCGAACGATGGTGTAACGCAGCACGATCACTGATTTCACACAACGCCTGCGAGGAGACAGGGCGACATGTCAACGATCATTGAGTGGTACAAGAACGGCGGACCGATCATGAATTTCATCCTGCTCGTGGGAGTGGCTGGCATCGCCATCTTCATCGAGCGGTTCTACGTCATCGTGATCAAGTCCAAGATCAATGGCCGCGCCTTCATCGAGCGCGTCATTTCGCTGGTTCGCGCGGGGAAGATCGACGACGCGATCAAGCTGTGCGCGCAGTCGACGGCAGCGCTTCCCGATATGGGTTTGCTGATCCTGCGCAGCCGTAGCCGCGATGAAGCGGATCTGCAGAGCGTGGCTGACGCAGCGGCGATCACCGTGATGCCAAAGCTGACACGGCGGTTACAGTATCTGCCGATGCTCGCCAACGTGGCGACCCTCTTCGGTCTGTTCGGCACGATCTACGGTTTGCGCGAGGCCTTCGCCTCCGTGGCATCCGCCTCCGCGTCGGAGCGCTCGGCAAAGCTGGCGGCCGGCATCGCCATCGCGCTGAACGCAACCGGCTTCGGCCTCCTCGTGGCCATCCCGCTGTCGATTGCCCACGCCTATCTGGTCAGTCAGTCGGAAATGATCATCGAGCAGGTGGACGAGTTCTCGGTGCGCCTGGTAAACGCGCTCATCGATCGTCCAGACGTCCGGCTCGGCCACCGTTAGGCAATTCGCTCGGCCGTCATTCGGTAGACGCGACAGAATCGACTTCAGACTCAGGAAGGATCTCTCATGCCCTCGCGGTTTCACAAGCTTCGAGCACGCCAGCAGGAGCGCGAGCCGCTCACGGCGCACGGGCGCATCAATCTCGTGCCGTTGGTCGACATTCTCACTTCGATCGTGTTCTTCAGTCTCCTCACGTACACGGGCGCGGTGATGACCAACCTGACGGCATTCGACCTGGCGCTGCCACCCGTAGTCGTGACGGCGCCGGGGCAGACGAATGGCGCGAATATCGACACGACGACGCTGATTCTCGCTGTGGGCATTCACCAGAACGGATTGCGCGTGGAGCACTCGAACGGCGGGGGTACGCCATTCAATCAGGACATCCCCGGCCACAGCCAGGCGTCGCTCGACACGCTCCAGGCGACGCTCCAGAGCATCAAGCAGCAATTCCCGACGAGTGACGCCGTGATGGTCGTGCCGGATGATGACATCGCCTACGATGACATCGTGCACGTCCTGGAACGCGTGAAGCTCGCGCACTTCCCGAAAATCTCACTGACAAGCGCCGCGCGTTCAATGCAGACGGCGTCTACGGGGTCGAGCACGAGGGGAGCGAGTCTCCTCGCCTTGGCGAGACCAGGAGGACGTTGACATGCCTAGCGAGCGCGCACGCGCAGTCAGGGAAGGACGCCGGCGGACGCAATTCCAGAAGTTCCGTCTCGTCCAGCTGAACCTCATTCCGCTGGTCGACACGTTCGTGGCGATCGTGTTCTTCTCGCTGACGGCTGCGACCGTTGGCGATCTGGCCCCAATCCTTACTGGCGTGACCCTGCCGCAAGCAAAGGTTGGAGCGCCGGCGCATCAGGAGCTGACGTTAGGCGTGTCCAGTCGGCCAGCAGCGGTCATCTTCAACGGCCGCCAACTGATGAGCTACGATGCGGCAGTGAAAGCAACATCGAACGATCCGAATCAACCTCTGCTCGTGCCGCAGCTATACGCGGCGTTGAAAACGGCGGCTGATTCGATTAGGCAGGCCAATGGAACGAACCCCAACGAGTCGGTGACCACGCCTCTCGCGATCCAGGGCGACAAGACGATGCATTACGACATGCTTCAACGTCTTCTACAAACCGCACGGCTTGCCGGCTTCCGCAATGTTACGCTACAAGTGCAGCGTGCGACGGAACAAGGACAGGCGACGACGGTAACGATGTAACATGGCGACTCCTCTTCAACCAGCGACGCCGGCCGGTTCACCACCCCCGCGCGACACGGACCGGTTCGACAGCAGGCTGCGCTTCGAATGGGCCGATCCCGAACAGCGAGTGCTGCTCTATTCATGGGCATTCGCGATTCTTCTCGCGATCATCTGGCTCATCGTCGTAGCGATGCACAAGATCGTTCCGCCGCGTCTCGAAAATGACGCAGTCGAGATCACGTTGGCGGAGCCGCAGACGCAGCCGACGACGCCTCCGCCGACACCTCCCGCACCACAGGCGGGCACGGCCGCCGAAGTTCCTTCGCCAGGCCCGACGAATCGTCCGCCGGGCAGACGTGGACCGGAGAAGGGCAACCCACGCCAGGGACGGCCAGGGTCGCGGACCGAGCAGACGAGCACTGGCGCGATTGGGACGGCATTCGGTACCGGCAGCGGTTCTGGCACCGGCGGCCTAACGGGAAGCGTCTCGTCGCTGATCGGCGGCGTTGCCGTCGCGTCTGGCAGTGGCGGAACTGGCGGCGGACAGGGCGGACGGGGGGGCGGTGGTACGGGCGGGAAGACGGTGCTTGGATTCGGACAGGGCGGCGAGGGCGGCCGCACGCCGGGTCGCGGCGGCTTCGGTGGCGGTAACGGCACCGGCGGCGGCGGCGGCGGTGGAATCGGTGGTGTCGGCGCTGGTGGCGGCATTCAGCGCGCTGCCGTGCGTATCGCGGCACCGGCACCAGTCCGCGCCGAGAATCTGGGCGGCAATCGCCGTGATGTCGGTGAGCTCGGGCAGTTCGTGCGCAGCCGTGAATCGCAACTCCGCTTCTGCTACCAGGAGTACGGATTGAAGGCCAATCCATCTCTGGCCGGGACGGTTACCGTCGCCATCTCTCTCACGGGCGGCGGTGACGTGACGGGAGTCAACATCACGAATCGCACGTGGGGTGGGCCGGGCGCTTCGGACGCCGAAAGCTGCATCCGCAGCAAGATTGAATCGTGGAAGTTCCCGTCCTCGGACGCGGGCGGCGGAACTTATTCGTTCCCCTTCAACTTCACGAAGTAAGCAGGACCGCCATCCCACTATGGCGAACGGGGCGACCGATTGGCCGCCCCGTTTTGCTGCCGCGCAGACAGTTTCCGCTCGAGTCCGTTAGACTTCCACTGGCAGTGAGTCTCGACCCGGCAACCTAACGACAATCGCTCCGGTGCTGCGTATCGGCTTCGCTCTGGCCGCGGTTGCGGCCGCACTTCAGCTGCAGATCGGACAGCTGCAGATGCCCGCGCCTGTCGGGTTCGTGAATGATTTCGCGAACGTGATTCCGCCGGAGAACAAGGCGCGCATCCAGCAGATCATCGAAGATGTTCGCGCAAAATCGGGTGGGGACATCGCCGTCGTCACACTGCCCGATCTCAAAGGCAGAGACAAGGCGGACGTAGCGCTCCAGATCGGACGCGCCTGGGGCGTCGGGAGCAAGGGGAAGCCGGGAGATCCAGCGCGCAATCGCGGCGTTGTCATTCTCCTCGTTCCGAAGGAAACGAGCTCCGACGGCGGCCATATCGAGGTGCAGAACGGACTCGGCGCCGAGGGCTTTCTCACCGACGCGACCACTGGTGCCATCATCGACGAGGCGCTGCCGTATCTCCGTCAGCAAACAATCACATCGAAGGATTACGGCAATGCGCTCGAGTTGATCACCCTGCGAATTGCTCAGCGATTCGCCAGCGAATTCAATTTTCAACTCGATACCTCTTTCCGCACTCCGTCGGCTGCCCTGACGCCTCGCGCACCGGTGACGCCAGTGAGTGGGTCTCGCGGGCGCGGAATAAGTCCGTTCGTCCTGCTGATCATTTTTTTTGTAGTCATGTCGCTCCTGAGTCGAGGTTCGCGGCGGCGAGGCTGTGGGCCAGGATGTCTGTTCATTCCATTCCCGTTCGGCGGTGGGTGGGGAGGTGGCGGTCGCGGAGGATGGGGCGGTGGCGGGGGCTGGGGTGGAGGTGGGGGTGGCGGCGGCGGTTTCGGTGGCTTCGGTGGTTTCGGCGGCGGCGGCGGGTTCGGTGGCGGTGGTGCTGGTCGGAATTTCTGATCTGTCGACGAGGAGCGTCGTATGGCGACGATGACGCCTGAAGAATTGGTCGAGCAGCTTCATGCTGCTTACGGGGCGGAACTCCGGAGCGTCGTGCTCTATGGGTCCGCGGCAGCTGGGGAGCATATCCCCAAGAAGTCCGACTACAATGTTCTGGTCCTCCTCGATTCGCTCTCACTGGAGCGATTATCGGCCGCCGCAGCGGTGGCGCGGGCGTGGAACGAGTCGGGAAACCCGGCGCCAATGACGATGACTACGAGGGAGTGGAAGTCCTCCTCCGACGTCTTCGCGATGGAGTACGCAGATATCCTCGAGCGGCACAAGATTCTCTATGGTGAATCGCCGTTCGACGGCATTACGGTGGACCCACACGACCTGCGGCTGCAGCTCGAGCACGAAGCGATGGGAAAGCTGCTCAAGCTGCGTCAGGGCGTGCTGGCGTCGGGTGGCGATCCTCGCCGACAACTCGAGCTGCTAGCGGCGAGCCTGAGCACGATCATGGTGATCTTCCGGGCCGTGGCTCGCCTGGAAGGCGCCGTACCGGCCAGAGATAATGTGACAGTGAGCCAGACCGTCGCAGGGTATGCTGGCTTCGACCCTGCGGCATTTCAGCGCGTGGTTCGTCACGTTCGCGGCGAGCAGACGATCGCCGCGAACGAGGTGGGTGGTATCGTCGCGGGCTATCTCGCCGGGATGGAGAAGCTGGTCGAGCACCTCGACCGTTTCGGCAGTTGATGACTCGCCACAATCGTGAGGCAGAACCTTCTCGTGAGGGGAAGAACGACATGGGAATCGCAGTGAAGCAGCGCCTGGCCTTTCTACCATTGCTCGCCATTCTGGCCGCCTGTCCCGGCGACAAGAAGAAGACGACCCAGCTTCCCGTCGATACGATGAAGCCGGAATCGACTACCAAGGTGGCGACGGCCGACACGAACCCCGTGGATCTCGGCAAGTACAAACCCGATTTGCCAAAGGCGGCGCCCGACACGTTTCATCCGCAGAAGTTGACACCAAGTGGCGGCGACGTGGGTAGTACTAGCCATAGCTCCTTCGCCGACGCGCCGGCGCCGCTGCTCGACGCCGTACAGCGGGAACAGAGCGCGACCCGTTTCTGCTATACGGAGTTCGGTCAGAAGGCGGATCCGACGCTTCGCGGCAACGTCGCGATGGTGGTGACGATTGCCAATTCGGGAATCACCGATGCACACGTCGGCGACGCGAAATGGTCGGGCTCCGCCGGCAAGGCAGTCGACCGGTGTCTGGATCAGAAGGCAAAGCAGGCGTGGAACGTCGCGCCGGGGGCGGTGAAGCCAGGGCACTATGTCGTGCAGTTAAGCTTCAGTGGTGAGCGGTGAGCGTTCTGCCTAACGGGACAAATCCCCATTCATGGGAGCTCTCTCGATGAGACGAAAGTGGCTCGCAGTTCCCCTGCTCCTCGCGAGTGTTGGTTGCGGGTACAATCGCATTCAGCAGCTCGATGAGCAGGCCAACGGAGCACAGGGTCAGATCGAGGTGCAGTTGCAGCGGCGCGCTGATCTGATTCCAAATCTCGTAAACACCGTCAAAGGCTACGCACAACACGAGAACGACGTATTCACGCAAGTCGCGCAGGCCCGAGCGGGCGTCCTCGGCGCAGTGCAGACGCACGACCCTCAGCAAATGGCGGATGCCAACGCACAAATGACGTCGGCGCTTGGCCGATTGATCGCCGTTGCCGAGAATTACCCACAACTCAAGGCCGATCAGCAGTTCACGAGGCTGATGGACGAACTGTCGGGTACCGAGAATCGGATCGCCGTCGCGCGTGGCGATTACAACACCGCGGCACAGGAGTACAACGCATACATCCGTCAGTTTCCTCAAGCACTGACAGCCAAGGTCACCGGTGCAAAAGCACGGAACTATTTCAACGTGACCAATCCAGGTGCGCGTGAAGCACCGACAGTGGACTTCTCCAAGCCGTCAAATTCGCCGCCACCATCACCGGCACCGCCGCCGAGTACGCCGCCCAGTAAACAGCCCTGATACGCCTAGGCATTCGGCGCCCCGCGCCTGAGTTGTCGAGCCGTCACGGAGCAGTCGCTCTATGGCGGCTCTCTTGTTTCGAGCGCGTTCGCTACACAGATGTTTCCGACTTGCGAAAGTGACGAAGAGAGCCAGACCGGGTGTTACTGGCTGTGATTGCGGTGTAAATTCGCGGCGCGGCTGGACAAGCCGAACGCAAGAGTACATCAGTCGCTGTAGTTGACTGGTGCCCACCGTGCTTCGGTGACGACCCGTCTGTGCTGCGTCGCCGTATCACCGGACCCGCCTGGGCCGAGCCTTCGACCCCTTCTTTTCACCGAAGGAGCCCCCGATGAGAAGTTTTTGGAAAGGCTTGCTCGCATCAGTAACCTGCGTTGCGCTGTCAGCAGGTCTCGCCGCTGCGCAGCAGCAACGGTCGGCCATCACTGGCCGAATCACCGATCGCGGAACGAATACACCTATCGCCGACGCGAACATAATGATCGTCGGCACCCAGCGGGGTGCTCGCACCGACGATAACGGCGCATATCGGATTACAGACCTCACTCCCGGCATCTACACGCTGCGAATCGCGCGTCTCGGCTATTCGGCTGCGTCTCGGCAGGTGACGGTGGAAGCGGGCGCGAACACGACAGCTGATTTCGTTCTCCAGGCCTCGGCCGTACAGATCGATCAGGTCGTCGTGACGGCAACCGGCGCGACCGAGCGCAAACGCGAGAACGGCAACGATGTCGGCATCATCAAGCCTGGCGATCACGTGAGCCAAGCCGCCGAGCCGAGCCTGACGTCGACGCTCGCGGCAAAGACTCCGGGTCTTGTCATTACGCAGGGTTCAGGCACAGCGGGAAGCAGCGCGCGCATCCGCATTCGCGGCGCGAATTCGGTATCTCTGTCGAATGATCCACTCCTCATCGTCGACGGCGTACGAGTGGACAACAGCACGGATTCCTTCGGACCAGGCGTTGGCGGGGCGAGCATCAGCCGCTTCGACGATATCAACCCGGAAGACATCGAGACCATTGAAGTACTCAAGGGTCCGGCGGCATCGGCCCTGTATGGAACGGCAGCGGCGAACGGTGTCATTCAGATCACGACGAAGCGGGGCGCCGCTGGGCGCACGCAGTGGCGCACGTTCGCGCAGTACGGCAATCAGTGGAATCCGGTTAATTACGGCGACAATTACTATAACATCGGCACAACGCCGACTGGTGGCGCGTTCAATTCGTCATGCACGCTCGATCGCGCGACGCAGGGCACGTGCGTGTTGGGAACTCTGGCGCATTTCAACCCAGCCGACTTCTACAACGTCTACAGCACCGGTAACATCAAATCGTACGGCTTGAGCGTCTCAGGCGGTGGCGACGCAACGCAGTATTACATCAGCGGCGATGGTGATCGGCAGGTCGGCGCGATCAGCATCAATCAGACGCACAACTACAGTTTGCGTGCAAACCTCACGACGCACCTGACGCCGAAACTCAACGCGACGTTCACGACGAACTACATCGATCGTGGCGTGCGGCTGCCGGACAACGACAACGACATCTACGGACCGTTAGGCAATATTCTGTTAGGCAAGGCGTTCAATTGCTCGGCGGCGCAGTTTCATGCGAGCTCGCTGGCCCCGCAGTGCGGGGCGGACACGCTCAGCGACGGCTTCTACTCAGCCGTTCCCTCGACGTTCTACATTCGCGACATCGACCAATGGGCGAAGCGGTTCGTCGGCGGCGCAACGGCAACATGGCAGCCGCTCTCGTGGCTCACCGGCGTGGGGCAGGCGGGCGTCGACATGGACAACCTGTTCGAGCGCTCCTACTTCCCGTCGAACGTGATTACGTGGGTGAACGCGACGATCACGAATGGGTCCATCCAGGAGTACCGCCGGCAGAACCCACGGTACAGCACACAGGGAAGCCTGACGGCTAACAGGCAAGTCGGATCGATCAGCACATCGACAGTCGTCGGCGGACAGTACCTCAACGAGCAGCTGCATTACACCCTGGCATCGGGCGATCACCTCATTCCAGGGACGGCTTCGTTGGCCGATGCGACGCAGAACAAGCTCGTCAACGAAAGCAATCAGACCATCGTCACCGTCGGCTCATACGCGCGAGAACAGCTCGGCTTCCGCGACCGCCTGTTCCTCACGGGCTCGCTGCGCGCCGACGAGAACAGCGCGTTTGGCAAGGATTTCAAGCTCGCTTATTACCCGGCCATCAGCGCGTCGTGGGTGATGTCGGAAGAGCCCTTCCTTCGCGATCAGTCATGGTTTGCGTCGGGCCTGCTCAGCCAACTGCGCCTCCGCGGGGCGTACGGCCAGTCCGGCCAGCGCCCCGGTTTCCGTCAGGCCGACACCTATCTCAATGGTGCGGCAGTCACGCAGACGGGTGGAGGCGAGCTGGCGTCGGTGATCATCGGTGGGACTGGAAACCCGACTCTGAAGCCGGAAATCTCCACCGAGTATGAGGGTGGCTTCGATCTCAACTTCGTCCAGGACAAAATCGGCATTCAATACACGAGCTATCGGAAGACGACGAAGAACGCTCTCGTCGCGCGCGTGCTCGCGCCGTCCCTGGGCGTGAGTAACACCCAGTTCGTGAACCTGGGAGAAGTGTTCAACGGTGGCAACGAGCTGGCGCTGAACGCGACGCTGTATGACAAGCAGAATGCTCGGTTCGAGGTCATCCTTGCGGGATCGACGTTGAAGAATCGACTCAACAAGCTGGGCACTGGCATCGCGTCGATCATCTTCGATCCGCAGCGCCATGTCGAGGGATACCCGTTAGGCGGCTTCTGGGCGAAGAAGATCCTCTCGTACAGCGATGCGAACAACGATGGCATCCTGAGCCGGAGCGAAGTAAACGTCGACAACAACATCACCTACATCGGACCGGTGCTGCCAAAGTTCGAGTACAGCGTCACGCCAACCCTCACGCTGTTCAAGAACCTCAAGCTCTCGACGCTCGTACAGCATCGGGGCGGCAATTACGTGTACAACCAGACGGAAGAGTTTCGCTGCACGACTTCGGCGTTCGCGAATTGCCGCGAGGACAACGATCCCACGGCGCCGCTGGTGGATCAGGCGGCGGTCATCGCCTATCAGAAGACGGTTGGCAGCGGCTTGCCCTCGCACGCGGGCTTCATTCAGAAGGGCGACTTCACGAAGCTGCGCGAAATCTCGGCGACCTTCACCCTGCCGCAGCTCGTCTCGAATCGACTCGGCTTGCGCTCCTCCGCGATTACTTTCGCCGGTCGCAACCTGCACACGTGGACGTCCTATCGAGGCGCCGATCCCGAGATCCAGTACGCGCAGCAGACGAACGGATCGACCACCGCAAGCTTCATCGGGACCGACTTCCTTACACAGGCCCCATTCCGCTCGTTCATCACCCGCCTCGATCTCAACTTCTAAGTGTCACCGCGCACTCAGCAGATACCCATGATGAGGAACCTCATGACTTCATACTCACGGCGTCTTCTCGCGCGCGCGGCGGCGCGATGCGCAGCGGCGGCATCGCTGGCCGCTGTTGGCATTGCCTTGACCGGGTGCAATCTGGACAAGACGCTCAAAGTGCAGGACGTCGATGTCGCCACACCCGAGTCCACGGCTTCCGCAGCGGGCTTGCCTGTCCTGTACGGCGGCGGCCTTGCCGACTTCCAGCAGCAGATGAATTACGTCGACGGCACGGTCGATCTTCCCGGTTTACTGAGCGATGAGCTGCGCGATATCGACACGTTTCCGACGCGCATCTCGGTGGATCAACGTGGTCCCATCCAGATCAATAACGGCACGGTTCAGCAGTGGTTGCGATACATGCAACAGGCGCGGGCGTCACTCGAGCGTGGCGCGGCGGCTTTCGCGCAGTTCGGCGCCAACGATGCGCGCAATGCAGAAATGCACGCTCTGGAAGGGCTGATGTACGTGTTCTTTGGCGAGGACTTCTGCAACGGAATGCCGTACAGTGAATTCACGAATGGCAGTCCGGTGTACGGGCCGGCTACTCCGAATTCGAAGAGCTTCCAGCTCGCTGTGGTGGAGGCGGACTCCGCGCTCGCCATCAACGTACCGCAGAGCCAGGCAACCCAGGGCGCTCTTATAAAGAATCTGGCGGCGGTGGTAAAGGCCCGGGCACTGCTCGATCTCAACCAGCCCGACCAGGCAGCGGCGGCGGTTGCGAATGTGCCGCTGACGTTCCAGTACAATGTCTATAACTCCACGAACAGCGGGCGAGAGAACAACGGCATCTACATCAACGTCGGTCCTTTGAGCAAGCGCTACGCGGTCTCGGATGGTGAAGGGCCGAACACGATTCCGTTCCGCACGTTAGGTTGGAATGACGCGAATGCGACGGGCGATGCGCGTGTGCGGTATTATAAGTCCGGGATCGGTCAGGATGGTCAGTCGACTGCATACTACACGCTCAAGTATCCTGACTACTCGACGCCGATCGTCGTTGCGGATGGTGTCGAAGCGCAACTGATTATCGCCGAGGACAAGTTGTACAACAACGACGTCGCTGGCTGGTTGGCTATTCTAAACGCACTCCGTGCGAATACGACCCTTCTCAACTCGCCGCCCTACACGCTGGCTGGCCAGAAGCCCGCTACAGTCCTGCCGGTGCTAGCCGATCCGGGCACGGCGAATGGCCGAGTGGATTTGATGTTCCAGGAGCGCGCGCTGTGGATGTACTTGACCGGCCATCGGCTTGGCGATCTTCGGCGACTGGTTAGGCAGTACGGCCGCGGAGCCGACACGGTCTTTCCGTCGGGCACGTACGGCGGCGCGGCAGGTGGCCCGATGGGAGGGGACGTGAACTTCCCTGTCACGATCGATGAGCAGAACAACACGACCGCTCCAAACGGTTGCACGGATCGAAACGCCTGAGGCCTTTGCCCGCGAACATTAAAACCACAGAGGAACACAGAGGCCACAGAGAAAAACCCTAACGGCGGAGCTGTTCGGTTTTTTGTCAGTGGCCTCTGTGTTTCTCTGCGGTTCCATAATTAGCGAGTGATCATTTCGGAAAAAGCGGAGCCCCCTTTCGCACCTTCCAGCCTGCTGCGTCGAGACCCGGCAGATTTTCGAAGCGTTGATCCGACACGCGTCCAGGACCGCCAAGCTGGCGCCAGAGCTCATCGGTCTTGCCGGGAACGAAGGGATGCAGCAGCACGCACTGCCGCGCGAGCCCGCGAATGACCGCCGCAAGCACGTCATCCAGCTCGCCGCGTTTCGCGTCGTCCTTCGCGAGCGCCCACGGCTGCGATGATTGGACGAACTCGTTGCCACGCGTCACGCTCGCGAGCGCCCGCTTCAGGCCCTCCTGCAGCAGATAGCCCCGCGAGCCATCCATCGCCGAGTGATATTCGGCAAGATCGGTAAGATCTGCACGATCGAGCGGCGTCCGGTTTCCCGTAGGAACGACGCCCTCTCGATACTTCTCCACCATCGCGATGGCGCGGCTACCAAGGTTGCCCCACGCATTCGCAAGCTCAGCGGTGTAGCGCTCGTCGAACCGTTCCCACGAGAAGTCGCCATCACCATCGAAAGGAATCTCGCGCAGCAGAAAATAGCGGAGCGCATCGGGCCCATGGCGATCAATCGCCTGCTCGAGGGAGAAGGCGACACCGGCTGACTTACTAAAACGCTCACCACCGAACGTCATGAAGCCGTGCGCCCACACATGCTCGGGAATGGCGATCTCCGCTGCCTGGAGCATCGCTGGCCATACGACGCAGTGAAGCCGGGTGATATCCTTGCCAATGATATGCAGCTGCGCGGGCCAGAGATCCTTGTACTTCTTATCGGGAAAGCCGGTCGCGGTGAGGTAGTTTGGCAGCGCGTCGAACCACACCCATGTACCCTGCTCTTCACCGTTGCTGGATAGGAGCGGGAAGGGAATGGCCCACGACAGACGCGAGCGCGTGATGGAAATATCTTCGAGTCCCTGTGAGAGCAGCGCGAGGATCTCATTCCGGCGCGCCTCCGGACGCAGGAAATCGGGCCGCTCCTCGAACAACCGCTCGAGGAAGGGCTGGTATCTCGTGAGGCGGAAGAACCAGTTACGTTCCTCGGTCCACTGTAGCTCTCGCGTCGGATGCAGAACGCAACGACCATCGACGATCTCGTTGTCGCGCTTGAACAGCTCGCAGCCGACGCAATACCAACCTTCGTACGTCTTCTCGTAGAAGTCGTCGGGATTCTTCTCGTGAATGCGCTCGATGAGCGCCCTCACACCGCGTTTGTGGTCAGGGTCCGTCGTGCGAATGAACTGATCGTTCGAGATGCCGAGCTTCCGCCAGGCATCCTCGAAGATCGCGGCGACGCGATCCACGAATGCCTGTGGCGATATGCCACCTTCATCGGCCGCCTGCTTCACCTTCTGCCCGTGCTCGTCCATGCCCATGAGGAAGTGCACGTCGTCGCCGGCGAGCCGGCGATACCGGCCGATCGCGTCGGCGCCGATCTTCTCCAGGGCGTGGCCAAGATGCGGATCGCCATTCGCATAATCGATGGCGGTGGTGAGAAAGAATCTGGCCACGGTCGGTCGTTTGCGGTGTAAGGAGCCTAACGATTTGCGATAGCGCGTTAGGCAGTCGGCGGCGCGGAGCCACCCGAGTCATTGCCCGACTCGCCACGCTCGCGACCGGCGCGGTTGCGGCGGCCGCCACGGCGGCCACGGCGACGGTGTGGCTTGCGCGACGTGTCGGCTTGCGACGCACCATCCGAAGGTGCCTGTGCGGGCGAGCCTGCCCCGCTCTCGTCGGACGACAGCTCGTCGGCGACGATGGCGTCGAGAGCGGCCGCGATCTCCGCGTCGTCTTCGACTTCGACACGCTGATCGACGACTTCGGGTTCGTCCTGCACAGCGCCGAGCGGTGACGACAATGATCCGGCAGCGGCCATCTCCGAGCGAAGCTCCTCGAGCCCGAGGAGACGGACCTCGCCATCGTTGCCGCGCAGCGTCACACGCTCGCGGAAGATGTCGTTGCCGACGACCTTCTCCTCGCCACGAGAAGTGCGTACGAGCTTTCCTTCTTTCGGAAAGCGCTTCCGCTGTTGAACGTAGAATTCGTGCTCATAGCGAAGACAGCACATGAGCCGCCCGCAGGCGCCTGAGATCTGGGATGGATTCAACGACAATCGCTGGTCCTTCGCGACGCCGAGATTCACGGGACGCAGTTCGGGCAGCCAGGAGCTGGAGCAGTACTGTCGGCCACAGCGGCCGATTCCGTCGAGACGCTTCGCCTCGTCGCGCACACCGATCTGCTTCAGCTCGATGCGTGTGCGGAACATCGCTGCCAGCTCACGGACGAGATTTCTGAAGTCGACGCGCTTCTCGGCGGTGAAGTAGAACGTCAGCTTCTTACGATCCCACTGCCATTCGGCATCGGAGATCTTCATGATGAGCTGATTGGCCTTCACGCGCTCCATCGCCTTGCGGCGCGCGTCCTCGTCCTGCGAACGCACCTCCGTGTGGCGGCGCACGTCGTCTGCGGTAGCGACGCGCCGCACCTTTTTGGATGGCGTAGCCTCGCCGAGACCATGGGGCGCGCCAGCGCTCCGTTTCGCCGCGAGCTCTCCCAGTGCGTGCACATGGCCGAGATCCTCCCCACGGTCAGCGTCGACGATGACTGGCGACTTGAGTGACGGCGATTCGTCCGCGTCCCAGAGGAAAAACTCCTTGCGGTTGCCCTTGAAGGCGACTTCGATGAGATGCGACATCGTATTCGCCTCTACTCGACGAACTGGCCGAGCCGCTGGAACTTCTCTCGGCGGCGCCTAACGAGCTTGTCCGGCTTGAAGCGACGCAGCTCGTCGATGTGCCGGCAGAGAGTGTCCTGCACGGACTTGGCAGTCGCTTCGTGATCGGCATGCGCGCCGCCGAGTGGCTCGGGAATGATCTCGTCTATCACCCGCAGCTCGTAAAGATCGGGCGCGGTGATCTTGAGTGCCGAGGCCGCCCGCTCGCGCATCTCCGGACTCTTACCGTCCTTCCACAGAATCGCGGCGCAGCCTTCCACAGTGATCACGGAGTACACCGAGTTCTCGAGCATCAACACGCGATCGGCGACGCCGAGCGCGAGCGCGCCACCCGAACCGCCTTCGCCAATGACCGTAGCGATGATCGGAACTTCGAGTCGACTCATCTCGAAAAGGTTGCGGGCGATCGCTTCCGACTGTCCACGTTCCTCTGCGCCAAGGCCTGCCCAAGCCCCCGGCGTGTCGATGAAGGTCAGCACGGGCACGTGAAACTTCTCCGCCAGCTTCATCAGGCGCAGCGCTTTCCGATAGCCCTCAGGATGCGGCATTCCGAAGTTGCGCTTGAGATTCTCCTTGGTGTCACGGCCGCGCTGGTGACCAATGACCATAACGGTTTCCCCGTCGAGTCGCGCCCAACCGCCGATGATGGCGGCGTCCTCTCGGAATAGCCGGTCGCCATGCAGCTCGACGAAATCCGTGAAGCACAGCCGGATATAATCTTCCGCGAGAGGACGCCTATTGCTGCGCGCGACCTGCACACGCTGAAGCGGCGTGAGATTCTTGTAAATCTCCTCACGCAGCTCCGTCAGCTTCTTCTCGAGAGGCGCGATCTCCTCAGTGACGTTGAGCTGTTGGTCTCCGGCGAGACGCTTCAACTCGTCTATCTGCTTCTCGAGCTCGGCCAGCGGCTTTTCAAAGTCTAGTGTAGCAGTCGCCATCCAGAGTCCTCTCGCCTGTCACGCCCCGCGAACGAGACGAACCCGCTCGCTGCCGAGGAGTGCCCGCAACTCGTTCAACGCCGACTGCGTCGCCGCGAGCCGGAGCGATCGCGACCGCAGACGTGCGCGTCCTCCGTTGCCATCGCTCCACTGCACCTCGAGCGAGGGCGCGCTCGACTGAGACGTCGAATGGGCCTCGACCACAGCGCGAACATCGTCCATCACATCCGTGGCCAGCCCGGAACCCATCGTCAGATCGATCGCGATCGCCACCCGGCCATTGAGCCGGAGCTCGGCGAACGGGCTGACCGATTCGACGATGAAAGTCGGGTTCTCGGCATCCTGATCCCGACGCGAGTACCCGCCCTTCAACAGCACGGGTACATCCGTTCGGATGCGGTCGGACAGCAGTCCCCACGCCTCCGGGAAGACCAGTACCTCGGAAGATCCCGAAAAATCCTCAACTGTCAACCGCGCGAACTCGGCTCCCGAGCGTTTGCTGATCTGACGCTTGATGGCCGTGACGACTACCCCGAGCGCGATCTGCTGATCGTGCCAGCGTCCGAGGTCGGCGACCTTGTGCGTCGCGAACAGCTCGCACTCCAGGCGAAACGGCTCGAGCGGGTGTCCGGAGATGTAGAAGCCAAGAATCTCCTTCTCTTTGGTCAGTCGCTCCGAATCGCTCAGGGGGGCGATGTTCGGCAGCACGCGGGTGGCGAGTGCATCGGTCGCGCCATCCTCGAGGTCGCCGCCCCCGAACAGTGATACCTGTCCCGCGGCGCGCTCCTGCTGCTTGAGCGATGCCTCCTGTAGCGCACTATCGAGGACCGCCCAGTACTGGGCCCGATGTCCGCCGAGATTGTCGAGCGCCCCCGATGCGATGAGCGCCTCGAAGACGCGCTTGTTGCACAGGCGCAGATCGACGCGCTCACACAGATCGAAGATCGTCGTGAATGGCCCCTTGTCCCGACGCGCGGCGAGAATCGAATCGATCGCCGAGCGACCTACATTCCGAATTGCACCCAACCCGAATCGAATGCGTTTATCGCCGACGACTGTGAACTTGTAGCCCGACTCATTGACGTCTGGCGGCAGAACGTCGAGATCGAGCTCGCGTGCTTCGTTGATGAATTTAACAACGCTGTCCGTATCGCCGATCGAAGAGGACAGGAGTGCGGCCATGAACTCGGCGGGATGGTGTACCTTGAGCCACGCCGTCTGATACGACAGAACGGAGTACGCAACGGAATGCGACTTGTTGAATCCGTAGCGGCCAAAGGTCTCGATCTGACCCGCGAGCTCCTCGATCACGTTGCGACTGTAGCCCCGCGCAACCGCCTTCTCCACGAACTTTCCTAATTCCTGTCGAATCAGCTCCGCGTCTTTTTTCCCGACCGCTTTTCTCAGGACATCCGCTTCCGCCAGAGAGATCCCAGCGAGGATCTGCGCGATGCGCATGACCTGCTCCTGGTAGGTGATGACGCCGTACGTCGGCGACAGCACCTCCTCGAGCTCGGGGAGCGCATAGACGACTGGCTCCTCGCCGCGCTTGCGCCGCTGATACACGCGATGCATGCCCGCGTCGAGCGGACCGGGGCGCATCAGCGCATTCGATGCGACGAGGTCGTCGAATCGGTCGCAGCGCATACCGCGTAGCAGGTCCGTCGCGAGCGGCGACTCGAATTGAAAGACGCCAGTCGTGCGTCCGGCCCGCAGCATCTGGTAAACCCTCGGATCCTCGAGCGGAATGGCGTCGATGTCGAGCACGGTTCCGCTACGCTCCCCGACCGCCTTCACCGCGTCGTGAATGACGGTGAGCGTCGTCAGGCCGAGGAAGTCCATCTTGAGCATCCCAGCCTTCTCGAGGCAGTTCATGTCGTACTGGCTAACGACAACCGTCTCGTCGTCGGCACTTCCGTCGCCGTACCGTGAGGCGCCCGAGCCCTTCGACGCCTGTGTGCAGATCGGGACGTATTCGTCGACCGGTCCTGGAGCTATGACTACCCCCGCCGCGTGCACGCCAGTGTGACGCGAGAGACCCTCGAGCGCGATCGCATAATCGAGCAGCTGGCGGTAGCGATCGTCCGTCTCGTACAGCTTCTTGACCTCGGAGATCTGCTCTACCGCCTCGTTGACGGTCAGCGAGAAATTCGGCTGATTCGGAATCAGCTTCGCGAGTAGGTCAGTCTCGACCGGGGTGAAGCCAAGCACGCGGCCAACGTCCTTGATTGCAGCGCGCGACTTCATCGTCCCGAAGGTGACGATCTGGCAAACGGACTCTCGCCCGTATTTCTGTCTCACGTAGTCGATTACTTCGCCACGTCGCTCGAAGCAGAAGTCGACGTCCACATCGGGCATCGACACGCGCTCCGGATTCAGAAAGCGCTCGAAAAGCAGATCGAACTTGAGCGGGCAGACGTTCGTGATCCCGAGAGCGTACGCGACCAGCGAGCCGGCGGCGGATCCGCGGCCTGGTCCGACGGGGATTCCGCGCTCGCGTGCCGCTTTGATGAAGTCGTAGACGATGAGGAAGTATCCCGCGTAGCCCGTTTTCGTGATGACGCCGAGCTCGTATTCGAGCCGCTCGCGCACGTTTTCCGGAAGCGGATCGCCGTAGCGCTCTTTCGCGCCGGCATGGGCCCGCTGCTCGAGCAGCTCGTTCTCACTCGAGACGCCCTTGGGCAGCGGGAAGGCGGGAAGGTGATACTTCTTCTGGAAATCGAATCCGACTTCGTCCGCGACCTTTAGCGTATTCTCAACGACGTCCGGACGATCCGGAAAATGCGCCCTGATCTCCTCATGGCTCTTGAAGTAGAGCCCCTCGTCGTAGCGCATCCGGTCCTGATCGCTGCGATCCTTCCCGAGCCCGATGCAGAGGAGAATGTCGTGGCTGTCGTGGTCCTGACGCTTGAGAAAGTGCGTGTCGTTGGTGGCGACCACAGGCAACGCGAGCTCCTTTGCCAATTCGAAGACGCGGCCATTCAGATCGCGCTGGCCTGCCGAGTCATGTGCCTGGACCTCGAGGTAGTAACGGTCCTTGAAGACGTTCGCGTACCAGGTCGCTGCCTCGACGGCGGCGTCATGGTCGTTTCGCAGAAGATGCGTCGCGATCTCGCCGGCCATGCAGGCGGAGGACACGATGATCCCTTCGCTGTACTTCGCGAGCAACTCTCGGTCGACGCGCGGCTTGGTGTAGAAGCCTTCGGTATACGCGAGCGAGGAGAGTTTGACGAGGTTGCGATATCCCGTCAGATCCTTCGCGAGCAGGACGAGATGGTAGTATGGCTTCTGTGTGGCGCCATTACCCCGCGATCGTGTACGCCGGTCACCAGGGGCGACGTACGCCTCCATCCCGATGATCGGCTTGAGCTTTTCCTTTCGCGCATGCTCTTGAAACTCCCAGGCAGCGTGCAGATTACCGTGGTCGGTAATCGCCAGGGCGGGCTGCTCGAATTCTTTAGCCCGCCGGATCAGATCGTCGATCCGGTTCGCGCCGTCGAGGAGAGAGTATTCTGAATGGCAGTGGAGGTGTACGAAGGACATCGCGAGGAAGATAGCGACCACCGGCCGGTGAGGCAAAGAAAACCAGTCGGCAGCTTCGTCGTCTAAGGGTATATGCAACAAAGCCTTATACGTGCAGGTCGCATCGCGGCCCGGGTGTTCGGTGGGATTCTTCTCTGCGTGCTGCTCTACCTCCTGCTTGCCCCGACGGGTCGATACCTGGTGCGCGCGGCCTGGGAAGAGGGGAAGATCCTCGCCCGCCGACGCGCGATCGTCGACATCGTCGCCGATTCGACCACCAGTGCCGCCGTTCGGCAGAAGTTGCGCGTGGTGCTCGCCGCTCGCGGATTCGCCACCGACTCCGTCGGGCTGCGAGTTGGACAGAGCTTCACCACGTTCAGTCGGCTCGACCACGACACGTTGGTGCTCGTCCTGTCTGGCGCCTACCGCGACCGTCTCGAAGCCTACAGCTGGTGGTTTCCGATCGTTGGTCGCGTTCCGTATAAAGGCTTCTTCGATTTCGGCGCGGCGAAAGCAGCCGCACGCAGCCTCGACCGCCAAGGCTTCGACGTCTACCTGCGACCATCTCCCGCGTTCAGCACCCTTGGCTGGTTCAACGATCCTCTCGTTTCGAGCTCGCTCAACGCGGATTCTCTCGACCTGGCGAATACGGTCATTCATGAGCTTACGCACAACACGTTTTATGCGGGGGGTCAGGCGGTATTCAACGAATCATTCGCGAACTTCGTCGGCGCTCGTGGTTCGGCGTGGTTCTTTCGCTCGCGAGGCCAGAACGCCGCGGCGGACGAGGAGGACGCGCGCTGGAGCGACGATAAGGTGATGGCCCGCTTCTGGGAGCGTCTCTACCACGCCATCGACTCGGCGTACAAGGCGCATCCCGGCGCGGACTCCATCCATGTCCGCGAGCGCATCGCCGCTCGCGACACTGTGTATCGGCAGGCGCGCGTGGAGCTCGTCGAAGTGCTCGGTCCGCAGCTGCACACGATTGGTCCGCGCGTTCTCGAGAGAATGCGTCTCGATAACGCGGCGCTGATGGCGAGACGGATCTATCTCACCGATCTGGATCTCTTTGACGCCGTATGGCTTCGGGAGAACACGGATCTGAAGAAGACCATCGCGCGAGTCATTGCGCTTGCGAAATCGAAGTCAAAGGATCCATTCGGCGCCTTACGAGAGTGGGTGGCAAGGACACCTGCGCCCCAGTCCTGACATGGTCTGGACGTGTCCAGCGCAGTCTTCGCTCGCGTCGACGCTCGCTCGCATCACTTTGTGAAGCGCGATTTCAACAAGGCGCGGAGATCGATCGGTGGATGGTCGGGGGTCGGCGCTTCGGGGGCGGGCACTGCGTCGTCGCCGAGGGCGTACTTCTGCATCTTGGCGCGCACGCCGCGATCCAGAAAGCGCGACAGCTGGTCCATGGAGTAGTCGGCGCCGCGCCGCGTGTTGTACACGTTTAGAGGATACGAAACGACCAGCTCATTGCGCGCGCGCGTCATGGCAACGTACATCAGGCGACGTTCCTCCTCGAGCTGATCGTCGTCAGCGGTCGCGCGGGCAAGCGGGAAATAACCGTCGACTGCCCAGATGAGAAACACCGAGTCCCACTCCTTCCCCTTCGCGCTGTGCGCGGTACTCAGCACCAGTGCGTCATCTTCGGCGTCGCCGCCCAGCGCGAGGTCCTGGGTGCTCTGCGGAGGCTCGAGCGCGATCGCAGAGAGGAAGGCCGCGCGAGTCGGATAGCCGCCAGCAATGACGCGCAATTGTTCCAGATCGGCAAGGCGAGCCTCGGGCCTGTCGTAGCGCTCGCGCAGGATGTCGTCATAGAGCCCGCGTATCGTTTCGATCTCGGCGCCCACACCGGTGCCGAGCGACTCATGTTCCCCCCGTGCGGCGCGCGCACGCAATGCGCGCAGGAGCCCAACGAGTCGCTCATGTGCCTCGCGCGCGCGTTGCGGCGGGAGCCAATTGTAGAAGGCGTCGGCATCCCAGCCACGCTCCGCCATCGACGCAATCGCCGCGCGGGCGGTGACGTCGCCGATACCGGGCATGAGCATGAGGATGCGAAGCCAGCTGATATCGTCGCGCGGATTCTCGATCACTCGAAGAAACGCGAGCAGATCCTTGACGTGCGCCGCCTCGAGGAACTTGAGGCCGCCCCACTTCTCGAATGGAACGCGGCGGTTCGAGAGCTCGATCTCGAGGTCGGCCGACATATATGCCGCACGGAAGAGCACCGCGATTTCCCGCAAGGGCGTCCCTTCCTCGTGCAGCTCGAGCACACGATCGACGATGAATTTCGTCTGCTGTTGCTCATCCCGCGCCGCGACCAGCCAGGGAGATTCGCCGCCGGCGCGATTGGTCCAGAGACTCTTCGTGAAGCGCTGTTCGGCGCGGCTGATGAGCGTATTTGTAACCTCGAGGATGGGCTGCGTCGAGCGATAATTTTGCTCGAGCGTGACAAGTCGCACGCCGGGAAACTGTTTCGGGAAATCGAGAATGTTGCGGACATTCGCGCCGCGAAACGAATAGATGCTCTGTGCGTCGTCGCCGACGACCGTGATGTTCTGATGCGTGCGACACATCCCTCGAAGGATGCGTGCTTGCGTGAGATTGGTATCCTGGTATTCGTCGACGAGAATGTGGTCGTAGAGGGCGGCGATCCGGTCGGCGAGCGGCGCCGAATGCTCGAGCATCAACTGCCAGAAGAGAAGTAGATCATCGTAATCGACCAGATTGCGCTCGATCTTCCGGCTCGTGTACTCGGCGAAGATGCGCAGGATCTCATCTGTATAGTCGGCGAACTGCGGCAGCTCCCCGCCGAGAATGTCCTCGACGGGAATCTCCGTGTTGACGTGCCGGGAGTAGATCCAGTGCAGCGTTTCCTTCTTCGGAAACCGCTTCTCCTGCTTACCGTAGCCGAGATTCGCGCGAGCGAGGCCCATCAGATCCTCGGCGTCGCCGTCGTCCATGATCGAGAAGTCTTTCGGCAATCCGGCTGACTGGCCGAAGGTCCGCAGCAAACGGTTGCCCGCGCTGTGAAAGGTACCGCCATGCACGTGGCCGGTGACGCCGCCGACAAGGCGCTCGGCGCGCGTCAGCATCTCCTGAGCGGCGCGACGTGTGAAGGTGAGGAGCAGTATGCGATCCGCCTTCACCCCGCGCTGCAGCAGGTGGGCGACGCGATGGACGAGCGTGCGTGTCTTACCGGTGCCGGCACCCGCGACGATGAGAAGCGGTCCGTCGCCACACGTTGCCGCCGCGGCCTGATCAGGGTTGAGCTGGGCGGTGAGGTCGTCGAGCGAATGTTGCTCGCTCTCGACGACCGGTGCACGCTCGCGCGGACGGTAGATGCGTGGCCCGTCTGCCATCTTCAGCGACTGGCTCGGGCAGCGACAGTTGTCGACGTCTGGAGTTGGCCGGTGAGCTCGTCGGCGGCAATACGTCGCGGAGACAACCCGAAGGTCTTTCCGGCCGCGGCGACGACAGCCTTGGCCACCGCAGCGACACCCTGTGGTTCGTTAGGCAACTCGCCATTGACTGACGTCATCGTCACCGACTGGATGCCACAGGGAACGATGAGATCGAAAAAGCGCAGATCCGTGGCGACGTTCAGCGCGAAGCCATGCCAGGTGACCCAGTCGCGAGCGTGCACCCCGATCGAGGCGATCTTGCGATTGCCGATCCAAACTCCCGTGTACGGCGGATTCCGACCGGCCCTCAGTCCGAAAACGCCAAGACTGTCGATCAGTAATTGCTCGACCTGGCGAAGATACCAATGGAGATCGCGGCGATGATTCTTCAGGTCGATGATCGGATAGCCGACGAGCTGACCCGGCCCGTGAAATGTCACGTCGCCGCCGCGCTCAACCTCGAACAGATCGACGCCCCGTTCGCGGAGATATTCGGGGGTAGCGAGCATGTGCGCACGCTTCGACGAGCGCCCGAGGGTGATTACCGGCGGGTGTTCGACGAGCAACAGCACGTCCTGCTCGATGTCACCGGCGATACGCGCGTGCGCTACCTCGCGCTGTAGCGCGAGGCTGGGCGCGTATGACGCGAGGCCGAGGTCGACGACGAGGAGATCCGCCATCACGCGTGGATCATCTTACCCATCGAGTCGAGCGCTGCTTCCATGATTGCCTCGGACAGCGTCGGGTGGGCGTGTATCGCGAGATCGACTTCCTCGACCGTAAACTCGTTCTCTCGAGCGACGGCAAGCTCGTGGATCATCTCCGTCGCGTGCGCCCCAATGATGTGCGCCCCGAGAATCTCACCGTACTTCGCGTCGCGAATGATCTTGACGAAACCCTCCGTCTCGCCCGAAGTGCGAGCGCGGCCGTTCGCCGAGAAGTTGAAGCGACCCACCTTGTAGTCGAGCTTCTTGTCCTTGCACTGCTGCTCGGTGAGTCCGATCGAAGCGACTTCGGGGTGACAGTACGTTGCGCTCGGGATGTTTCCGTAATTCACGCCATGCGTCGGCTTGCCCGCGAGAATCTCGGCAACTGTGATTCCCTCGCGCTCGCCTTTGTGCGCGAGCATCGGCGGACCGGCGACATCCCCGATCGCATAGATGCCCGGAGCGGAGGTCGCCATCTTCGCGTCAATCTTGATGAAGCCGCGCTCGGTGAGCTGGACGCCCTGCTCCTTGAGGCCAAGATCCTCGGTGTTGGGCGCGCGGCCGGCGGCAATGAGTACTTTCTCAACCGCGAGGTTCTTCTTCTCCCCGCCAACGTCCACGATCATCGAGACGGAGCTCTTGCCGACCTTCACATTGCTGATGCGGGCGCCCGTGAGAACGTCGATCTTCCGCTTCTTGAATGAGCGCTCGAGCTCCTTCGAGCAGTCGGCATCCTCGAGTGGCAGGATGCCCGGCAGTACCTCGATCAGCGTGACGTGGGTACCGAACGCGTCGAAGACGTCGGCAAACTCGCACCCGACGGCGCCTGCGCCGACAACCGCGATGGCCTTGGGCGCGCTCTCCAGAATCAACGCTTCATCCGAGGAGATGACCGTCGTCTTGTTCAATTCCAGTCCGATCTGCGGAAGGCCCTTCACCCGCGAGCCGGTGGAGATCACGATGCCCTTTTTGGCTTCGTGACGCTCCTCCTTACCATCCGCGGTCTTGATTGTGACCGCGTTCTTGCCAGCGAGCTTCGCGGTGCCCTTCAGCCACGTGATCTTGTTCTTCTTGAACAGGAACTCGACGCCTTTCGAGTTTTGCTGACTGACAGCCCGGGAACGCTTCATGGCGACGCCGTATTCGAGTTTCACATCGCCGACGGTAACCCCGAACTCCTTCGCGTGCTGCAACCGCGTGGCGATCGCGGCCGATTCCAGAAGAGCCTTTGCGGGGATGCACCCCCACAGCACGCACGTCCCGCCCAACCCTTCCCGTTCGACCACGGCCGTCGACAAACCCAGCTGTGCGCAGCGAATCGCTCCCACGTACCCGGCAGGGCCGCCACCAATGAATATCACGTCGAACGAGGCCATGGTTCTGATGTTCCTCAGAGAGTTCGGTGCAGGTATGCGCGCGCGAGACGGGCAGCGGCAGCCCCGAAACATATTCGGACGGTGCGGCGTGGACTATTGCGCGCGCCGAAGACCGTCTTGATGGCTGCCGCATTGCGACGTAGCGTGTCTTCGATGCGGAGCTCACGAGCGTATGATCTGAGACGCTATGTGTTGGCGTGCGGCGTCGCGGGCGTTCTCACCGTGCGCCCGGCATCCGCACAGACGCCGCAGGCGACTGCGGCTCCAACGGCGAAGCTCGTTGGGACAGTCACCGACACCTCGGGAACGTTACTCTCGCGGGCTGAAGTCTGGCTCGTCGCGATGAACACGCTGCGAACCATCTCGGACGACTCGGGGCGTTTCGAGCTACCGGGACTTCCCGCGGGCGACATCACGCTGGGTGTGCGCCGACTCGGCTACGAGTCGGCCACGTTCACGGCGCATCTCAAGCCAGGCAAGACGCATCGCGCGACGTTCCCCTTGACGCCGTCGGCGCAGACACTCGCCGAAGTCAAGGTGCAGGACACGGCGTCTGCATGGCTCTCACTCTTCGACGCGCGCCGGGCAATGCACCGCGGCACCTTCATCACTCGAAAGGATTTCGAGAAAGAGAACCTGCGGATTGCCACGGACATTCTTCGCCGCGTACCAGGAGTACAGATACTTCCGACACGCACGGGCACGCAGCTGCAGATGACACGGGGCGCCGGCGCCCGCCGCTGCATACCGCAACTGTACGTCCACGAAACGCCGTACAGCGGCAACTTCGACGACTTCAACCCCGACGACATCGAGGCTTTGGAGGTTTACGTCGGTATCTCCGAGATTCCACCCGACCTCATCACGTTGGGCCGCCAGATCTGCGGTGCGATCGTAATCTGGACGAGGGAACCGGCGAAGAAAAAGTGACGGTCGTGGTTAGTGGGCGGTGGCTGGTGGCTGGTGAACAATGACTACGGCGAGCTTCGCTCACCGCCATCCAAATCCCATCAACGACCAGCCGCCGATCACCAACTACTATCAGGCGACCATCACCAACGGATTCTCGATCATTCTCCCGAGTGTCTGGAGAAATCGAGCGCCGACGGCACCGTCGATCGCGCGGTGATCGCAGCTCATCGTGATACGGAGGCGCTTGCGCACCACGAACTCCCCATCGACGGACATCACTTTGTCCTCGGCGCGGCCAACCGCAAGAATGCCAGTCTCGGGCGGGTTGATGATCGCCGTGAACTGATCGATGCCGTACATGCCCAGGTTCGAGACGGAGAACGTCGAGCCGGTATACTGCTCCGGCTTGAGCCGGCGCTCGCGTGCGAGGCGCGCGAGCTCTTTCACTTCCGCGGAGATCTCGCGCATCGATTTGCGATCGGCGTCGAAGACGACGGGCACGATCAGGCCATCGTCGGTTGCTACTGCGACGCCGAGGTGAACGCGATTGAACATACGAATGCGATCGCCCAACCAGTGCGCGTTCACTTCGGGGTGCTGCGTAAGTGCAGTGGCGACTGCCTTGAGTAAGACATCGTTGACGGAGACCTTGAACTCGTCTCCGAGCTTCGTCATCGCTTTACGCATCTCTTCGACGCGATCGAGATCGTACTCGGCCGTGAGATAAAAGGTCGGGATCGGGCCGATCGACTCGGAGAGCCGACGCGCGATCGTCTTGCGAATTTGCGTGAGGGTGATGTCCTGAAAGTCGCCTTCGCGTGCCGGCTGCGGCGCGCGCAACACCGGAACAGCCGACGGCGCCGCAGCCGCGCTCGCCGCCGCCTCGATATCGCGCTTGATGATCCGTCCACCGGGCCCGCTGCCTCTAAGCTGACCGAGGTCGACGCCCTGCTCACGAGCCAGTCGTCGCGCGAGGGGAGAAGACCGTACCCCGCCACCATTGCCCTCTGCCTGATGGGGCTGAGCGGGAGTGGCAGGCCTGCTGCCAGCGGCAGGAGCGCCGGCCGGCTGACCAGGCGTCTTCTGTTGCGGTGGTGCTGACGCTTCGCCCTGCGACTCGTTAGGTGCGCGTGGCACCGGTGAGGCTCCAGCGGTTTCCTGGGTCTGGCCGACGACCTGTGCTGGCTGCGGCGCGGCTCCGGCCGCGGCGCCGGCGGTCGCCGCCGCCGGAGCCGCCGCACCAGCCGCCTCGGCGAGGATCGCATCGATGTTCTCGTCAGGCGCTGCGATGACGCCGACGATCTGGCCAACGGGACGAGCGTCGCCTTCGCCGATCAGGCGCTTGCGCAGCACACCATCGCCGCGCGCGACGAGCTCCATGATGGCCTTGTCGGTTTCGACTTCGGCAAGAGCATCGCCGCTCTTCACGGCGTCGCCCTCGTTCTTTAGCCACTTTACCAGGCGTCCCTCCTCCATCGTTGGAGAGAGCGCTTCCATGAAAACCTTTGTGGCCATGCGTGGTTATCAGTGTTGGTGATAAGTGGACGGTGATCGGTGATTGGTGATCGGTAACTGCGCGCCGTTGCTCTGAGCACTGCCGATCACGGACCACAGATCACAGATCACTGCTCCAGATACATGACTTTCTTGATGGCGGCGATCGTCTTTGCCGCGTCTGGCTTTGCCGCGCGCTCGAGGTTCTTTGCATACGGCATCGGCACGTCGGCCTGGTGCACACGAAGCACTGGAGCGTCGAGATCGTCGAAGCATTCGCGCTGGATAAAATCGACGACCTGCGCGCCGATGCCAGCGAGCTCCCAGCCCTCCTCGAGCACGACGGCGCGATTCGTTTTCTGGACACTCGCGCGGATGGCTTCCGTATCCATCGGGCGCACGGTTCGCAAATCCACCACGTCCACGCGAATGCCTTCCTTGGCCAGCTGATCGGCGGCCTGCATCGCGACGAGTGCCATCTTGCCATTCGTGATGATCGACGCGTGATCGCCCTCGCGCTTCAGGTCAGCCACGCCGATCGGAATGAGATACTCCTCATCGGGTACCTCCCCCTTGGTGTTGTAGAGCATCTCGCCCTCGAGGAAACACACCGGATTGTCATCGCGAATGGCGCTCTTGAGGAGGCCCTTCGCATCGTACGGCGTTCCGGGGGTGAGGACTTTGACGCCGGGAATGTGCGCGAGCCAGGACTCGAACGCCTGCGAGTGCTGCGCCGACAGCTGCAGCGCGGCCCCGTTGGGGCCCCTGAACACCATCGGGATATTGTACTGCCCGCCGCTCATATACAACATCTTCGCCGCCGAATTTAGAACTTGATCAAGAGCGAGCACGCCGAAGTTCCACGTCATGAACTCGATGATCGGCCGCAGGCCCACCATCGCCGCGCCGACGCCGACCCCGGCGAAGCCAAGCTCCGTGATCGGCGTGTCGACGACGCGCATCTCACCGAACTCCTGGAGCAGGCCTTTAGAGACTTTATACGCGCCCTGATAAACACCGACCTCTTCGCCCATGAGGAAAACGCGATCGTCGCGCTGCATCTCCTCGCGCAGTGCCTGATTCAGAGCGTCACGATAGGTGAGAACTGCCATGGAAAGCTTGAGTGGTGATCGGTGATCGGTGATCCGTCCTAGTCGGCCGCGATGGGCTCGCTCGTGGAATCGCTCGTCGTGTCGACGTACACGTCCTCGTAGAGCGCCTCGATTGGCGGTTCCGGACTCTTGTCGGCGAAATCCCAGGCGTCCTGAACGAGGGCCTTGAGGTCAGCGTCGAGCCGCTGGAGCTCCTCATCCGTGAGCTCACCGTGCTCCTGCATGTGCATGCGCAGGAGCATGATTGGATCACGTTTCATGTGCTCGTCGAGCTCGGCCTTCGTGCGATAGGTGCCACTGACGGCATCGGACATCGAATGGCCCATGAAGCGATAGGTGCGCACCTCGAGCAGCGTCGGCAACGAGTCGCGCCGTGCGCGATCCACGGCTTCATGCGTTGCTTCGCGAACGGCGAACACGTCCTGACCATCGCACTGCGCGCGCGGCATGTTGTAGGACGCGCCGCGCTCGTAGATGTCGTGAATGGCCGACGCCCGCTCCAGCGCCGTGCCCATGCCATAACGATTGTTCTCGATGACATACACGACCGGCAGCTTCCACAGCCCGGCCATGTTGAGTGCCTCATGAAATGCGCCCGTGTTCACGACGGATTCGCCCATGAAGCAAATGCAGACCTGATCACCGCCGCGATACTTGATCGCGAAACCAACGCCCGTCGCCAGGGGTACGTGCGCTCCGACGATGCCATGTCCGCCAAGGAAGTTGACATTGCGATCAAAGAGGTGCATCGAGCCGCCCTTCCCGCGAACGACACCATCGACGCGGCCGAACAGCTCAGCCATGACGCTGCGAGGCGAGATGCCCCGCGCCAGCGCCTGCCCATGATCGCGATAGGTTGTGATGACGTAATCGTCGGGGCGAAGAATCGAGAGCGTGCCGGTGCTCACCGCCTCCTGGCCGATGTACAGGTGACAGAAGCCGCCGATCTTGCCCAGCGCGTACGCTTCCGCGCATCGCTCCTCGAATCGGCGTTGCAGCAGCATCGAGCGTAGTAACTCCCGATCGAGATCCGGATTGGATTTCCCGTTCGCGGAAGGCGCCATCGTCGTTGCGCCCCCGGTTGCCGTTGGTTGTTCCTTCTTCTTGGTCGCCATGTATCAGTGTCGTTGTTCGTAACGGCAGAAAACCAGCTCCCTGGCAATGCTAGGGATCATAGTCGTGCCGATTCTTCGCTGACCAACGCTCAAACGCCCGCGGCTTGGACCTGCTCCCAGGCGTGATAGCTCGATCGCACGAGCGGTCCCGATTCGACGTGACGGAAACCCATTGCCATTCCTTCCTCGCGGAACATGCGGAACTCGTCAGGCGTCACGTACCGGTCGAGCTTGATGTGTGACGACGAGGGACGCAGGTATTGGCCTAACGTGATGATGTCCACCTCTACGGCGCGCAGGTCGCGCAGTACCGCGAGCACCTCCTCGTTCGTTTCCCCCATGCCAAGAATGATTCCGCTCTTCGTCGGGATCTGCGGCGCGATGCGCTTTGCCATCGTGAAGATGCGCATCACGCGCTCGTAACGCCCACCGGGGCGGCAGCGCTTGTAGAGGCGAGGCACCGTCTCGGTATTGTGATTGTAGATGTCCGGCCCGGCCTCGAGCACCGTGCCGACCGCGTCCTCGTCGCCCTGGAAATCCGGAACGAGCACCTCGACGGAGCACGTCGGCACGTGCTGCTTGATCTGCCGAATCGTCTCGGCAAAGGCCCACGCACCGAAATCCGGAAGGTCATCGCGATCCACGGAGGTAATGACTGCGTGCTGTAATCGCATCTCGGCAACTGCGTCCGCGACGCGCTCTGGCTCTGACTCGTCGAACTTCGGCGGCCGTCCATGGGCAACCGCGCAGTACGCGCAGTTTCGCGTGCACACCTTGCCAAGGATCATGAACGTCGCAGTGCCATGCTCCCAGCACTCACCGACGTTCGGACAGTGAGCCTCTTCACACACGGTGTGAAGATCGAGCTCGCGCATCAGCTGCTTCAGTCGGAGGTAATTCGGTCCCCCCGGCGCGCGCACCTTCAACCAACCCGGCTTTCGCTCCGGCAAAGGTTCGACGCGGTGTCGGCCGATGATCTGATAAAGGGTCTCGCCCATCGTTTCGGAAATGAGAATGGCGCAGCGAGCGTCGATCCGAATCGGAAATCGTTGAGCCGCCGAAATCTATCCCTCGCTACCGCACCGGGGTAGAACGGCTGGCGCGGCAGTAACCGATCAGCGGTAGTTCGCACGGTTAGTGGCTTCCGCGGCTAATCAAAGCGCTCGATCGAGTAGCGAGAAATGTCGTACGGCGCACTACTGTCGGCGGCTAGCGCCGCGACTACTTCGGCGGTTATGGGCGCGAGCAGTATGCCATTCTTTCCATGCCCGCAGGCGTAAATCACAGAACGAAGGTCAGGATCGCGGCCGAGGAGAGGCAGACTATCCGGCGTCATCGGTCGCAGGCCAGCCCAGAAGCCATTGACCTCAGCGTCGGCGAGACTCGGGAGCGCGGTGACCGCTGCGGTTCGTAGCCGCTCCTTTGCGCCTGTGGTCGTGGTACTGTCGAAGCCGACGCGTTCGAGGGTGCTACCGACGAGCGTGCCCACGCCACGCGGGACGAGGTAGGCATCCGGCGCGGAGATGGCGTGAGAGATCGGGCAGCCGTGAAGGAGCAGCATCTGGCCGCGCACAGGCTCGACGGGAATAGGACGTGGCAAACCAGCGATCAGCGCCGACCATGCACCAGCGGCGATCACGACCGTTCTCGCCAGTTGCGTTCGACCGTCCTCGGTACTGACGGAGCAGCCGTTCGCACCGGGCTGTATCGACGCGACGCGACCGTCGCCGCTGTCGATCGACCATTCGCAGCGTACTGCCTCGTTGAGCGCGGCGAGGAGGCGCACGTTGTCCACGAAACCGTCATCGCCATGCATCCGAGCCGCTCCGCTCCAGGCAAGCTGGGGCTCGATCGAATGTAATGCCGCCGAATCGAGGCTGTTCGCTGAGGACGGGCTCTGTCGATCATCGTTCACGAGCTCGATGATTCCCGCCCGACTTAGAGTGATGTCGATTCCCGTACGCTCAGCGAGCCAGCGCACCCACGTGGGATATCGATCGCGCGAACTTCGCATGAAAGCCCGGAAGTCGGCATCGGCGGAGCCGATCGAGGGTGCCAGCAGGCCGCCGGACGCTGCCGACGCCGCGCCACGTTCCGTCTGTCCGAGCACGCGGCAGGTGCCACCGGCTCGAGCGATCGCGAGTGCGCAGGCGAGACCGATTACGCCGTCGCCGACGACGATGACGTCAGGCGCCACGCTGGGACGAATCGGTCAAAGGAGGGAGGAAATTGGACATTAAGAAAGGAAATTCGTGGGGACTGGCGCGGGGAGCCAGCGCACGCGAAAATCGAAGTGAAACTCTTGCCAGCGGCGCGGCGTACGACCGCTCGGTGATGGTTGGTCTTTCAACGT
>Ga0070713_100000316_pt1 | contig 31614 bp, 27 predicted proteins | sample LARL82metaG_FD_65465 | JGI IMG/M metagenome (GOLD analysis project Ga0070713, IMG submission 65465) | Corn, switchgrass and miscanthus rhizosphere microbial communities from Kellogg Biological Station, Michigan, USA - LAR L8-2 metaG | ecosystem: Host-associated > Plants > Roots > Rhizosphere ... | reverse complement strand
CCGCCGCTCTGATTGCTTCCGGGTGGAGCGAACCTAGTTCCCGGGCGGGACTCTCACCCGCAGTCGACCAGCGCCTTTTCACGGCGCACGTGAAATCGTGATTTTGCACACCGATCCAAGTCCCTGTACAAAATTGACCATTTTTATATCGATATCTTGCCGCATCATTTGTAGACGTAACGGTACCGGAAGGGACGGCACGATAATGTCCACTATTCAGGAAGTGAGAGTGGCTGAGGCGAAGATGAACAGTGTTCTGGATGTCCTCAAGACAGCCAAAACAGAAGAACCGAACCTACCTTCGTAAGGAACTAGAGTGCGCGAGTGACGAGTACACCAGAGCGGTTCGTGATTTGGAATGGATGTAGGTGCTGGCTCTACGCAGTCTTGCGAGAAGTTCTTCGTGGCGAATGTTCACTTTTGAACAGACGGCACGCGATCAAGGGTTGATCGTAGACTAGAGCGCAAATCCTTCGTGGGAAGAGGCAAAATGTTCGCCATTGCGAGTATCGACCGAGTTCGTCAACTCAAAGAGGAAATCTCTGCCTTGGTTAAGTTGAATGCCCTGTACAACACCAACTCTCGTCCCAGTGTCTTCACGTTCAAAACTCATCAACTCAGGCGCGTTAGGCTCGTCGAGATCAGAGAAGAACTGGGAGCGATGAAGCGGTCCGAATGAGTGCTGTCAAATCTGACGACAGAATTGAACTTATGGCGATGCGAGAATGTTCGGTTGTCAGCTTTTGGCGAGCTCTCTAGTCGTGAAGAACAACATTGAGCAGCGAACTATGGACCTGCAGAGCGCCTTCTGAACCGCCGGCGTAATCAATAAAGCCGAGTTTTCGGAATCGGTTCATGAAGAAGCTGACTCGCGAACGGGTCGTACCTACCATCTCAGCCAGCGTCTCCTGGCTGATCTTGGGGACCACAGTTTCAGGAATGCCATCCTTGCCAAAATGAGCGAGCAATAGAAGAATGCGGGCCAGCCTTTTTTCGCTTGAGTTGAACAGTTGGTCGACCAAATCCTCTTCGTAGCGAATATTGCGCGCCAACAAATAGGCCACGAATCTTTCAGAAAATGCGGGTTCGCGATGGAGTACATCCAGCATCGCCTTCTTTTCCACGCGCAGAATCTCGCAATCGGTCATGGCAACCGCAGAACCCATACGCAACAGCTGTCCCGCCAGTGAGCCTTCGCCAAAAAAGTTCCCTTCGCTCACGATCGCAATCGTCGCTTCCTTGCCGATCTTGGAGACGACGGTGAGTCTCACTTTGCCTTTTTGGACATAAAAGACAGCGTCCGCGCGGTCTCCTTGCGCAAATATCATTTTCTTTTTCGGAACAGACAGAATCTTCCTGCCTTCCCCAATAGTTGCAAGGAAGGTGTTGGGGTCGAATCCTCCGTTCTTCTTCTTGGCTGCTAACCCGGATCTCATCTCTTGCAAGTATAGTCCTCCAAAGGATCAATTTACACGGACATCGGATGGTCTCCTCGCGGAGAGCCTAGCCCCTCGGCGGCTGACTCCATGGGGTGATCACTATTGAGCAGTTTTCTTTCGCCTCCGGCAGCACAATGGAATTGAGAAAGACGTAATCACACCATTCCTGATCAGAGCGCTGTATGCCATTAATCATTCAAGTCGGCACGATTCTGATGAAAGACTGGCCCGGAATGCCAAAGCTTGCCGGGTTTGAAACTGAGCCCGGTTGGGCCCAGTGGAACATAGTCAAGGTTCCGGACGCATTCACGCTTGATCGAAAAATCCATGCTGCCGGATGGAATTTCTTTTTCATGGCGGCTGAAGTTAAAGCAATATTCTTCGGATCTCTTACGGCAGCGAAGGTACAGAGCGCGTTGAAACGGATTTTGGCCAAGGTGAAGCCTCAGCACTTCAATGGCCTTGAGGTTACGGCGATCGTTACCCGGCATTTCCTCGGCGTGCCCTACGTGACCGTATCTGCACACTCTCGCCATATGCAACACAGCTGCAATCTTGACGGCACCGATGCACGCCAGACGTCCCAGGACAATGCGGAATGGGCGAGAGGTTGAGTTGCGTGTAAAAGTTCGCAAATTAGATTAAGCAAGGAGACTTCGTTTGACTGAACGGATGGATTTGTACCTTGGGTTGGTTGTGACCTTGATGTTCCTGGCCGGGTGTTTCCTCATCGCCCTGAGTGTACGCGAGCGATTCACAGAGCGCAGACGCGAGCTTTGGTGGACTGGGGGCAGAGGCCGGCCACAGAAAAGCAGGCCACAATGAACCCTCATGAAAATCTAGAGAGAATTCTCGAATCAGCGGTTGTCGTCTCCTGGGCTGATTTGACGCACGGCAATCCCACCGGTTTGATTCACATCGAATTCGGTTTTGCGGCAGGCGGAACGCTGGACTATCTCAAGGTCTGGTCATCTCTCAGCCGAGGTCATTGGCTTCTGGCGTGTGAGTATTGGATGTCAGCAAACACGTTTCACGCCGCCGGTATTGGCTTTGAAAATGGATATCAATCGGAAGGTCTAGCGCACGTTCTGGAAGTCGCCATGCAACACCAGAACTCTTTTGTGCTGCCACCGAATCTTGGCCGGCAGGGACTGCTCCAGATTTCAACGCCTACTGCAGAAGAAAGCGCTGTAGCCGAAGGCGTGATAAACGTAGCCTTCGACCGTCTGAATTCGACAGTGGATCAGATCGCTGTCGCCTGAGAGTCTCCAGCATCCGTTATTTCTCTGCAGCCGCCAAACGGCGGTCTCGATGCGGCTCTGTTCGAGGCAGTCCCGTGCTGAGCTCGCACTTTTCACCCGGCTTCGCTCCACATGTGGGACAACGGACCGCGAGCGCCTCCTTCAGTTTGACCTTCATGGCTACACAATGCACGGTTGTGCGCCCGCAAGATGGTCAATTGTGACCATCGCGCGATGCTGTCGGAGGCGCACATTGAGGTAGAGGGGGCGGACGGGCCAGCAACGAGCTGCAGCTGCATCCTCATTTTCAGGAGCCATCCCATGGTCAATCAATTCGCTACGCAGGCAAACGAATCCGTCGAACCGCAGGTGCCGCAATCACCGTCCGATTCGGAGGGCGGCAAACAGCCACCCGTACCTAGCACCGCATATATGCCCTACTCTGAGAAGCCTGCGCCGTCTGAACCTCCATATAAACCTTACGGCGAAAAGCCCGCACCGGATGAACATGCTTACGAGCCTTACAAAGACATTTAGTGGCAAGATTAACGGGTCCCATCGTTTTCTCGTTCCGAGTGAATAGGAGCAATCTTGAAGAACATAAAATTTGTGGTGAAAGTAACCCGCGGTAAGCTCGCTCCCACCTTTGTGCAAAGAGTCGATCCTCCCGTTCAGATGACGACCAACCGCAAGCTGGCGCTGATCATGGGGAAATTCACGGCGGAGGACGCCATCAAATCCATTCAAAACTCTAAGTGTATTCCGGAGTTAGTGCCGGTACAGGTGGACGCGTAGCGCAATCCGCTGCTGGCAATCGTTTCCAACATCTGAACTCCCGACTCGGCGACTGGTCAATTTTGACCAGTCTACAAGTCCATGGTCGTTGGATACTAACCACAGAACAAATCCACCGGTGGACGCAACACCCGGCCAGAAACCAAACGTGCTGAGTCCGGTCATCCGCTCAAAGCCAGCGATCGCTTGACCTCGATCGAGAGAATGTCTCTTTATCCCTAATTCCCACCAGCCTTTAGGAGGACGATGTCGCTACCAAAAACAGTTCTGCCTAAAGCTCTTCTGGAAGTCGTCGGCTCGCGCCCCCTGTTGCGTGATGCGGATGCCGTAGCGCTCACACGATCACAATCGAAGCCGTCGCTCCCTAGCCGAATCGCAGTGATCGGCAACTATCTTCCTCGACACTGTGGGATCGCGACTTTTACAACGGATCTGTGCGCAGCTATATCGACCGAGTGCGGATCAGCGCGACTAATGGCGCTCCCGGTCAACGACACTGAGGAAGGGTACGACTATCCCGATCGCGTGAGATGGTCGCTCGCACAAGATGACGTGAAATCGTATCAGGACGCAGCTGAATTTCTGAACTTCAACAACATCGACATGGTCTGCCTGCAGCACGAGTATGGAATCTTCGGCGGTCCAGCCGGACGCCACATCTTGCACATGCTGCGCGCTCTAAAAATGCCGGTAGTTACCACCCTGCATACCGTTCTGAGGGAGCCAAATCCTGAGCAGACGCTGGTCATGCAGGAGATCGCGGAGCTCTCAGATCGCCTGATCGTCATGAGCGACCTTTCCTCACAGTTCTTACAGGAGATATTCAAGGTGCCGGTCACCAAGATCGACATGGTGCCGCATGGCGTTCCAGACCTACCGTTCTTGGATCCGAATTTCTATAAGGACCGTTTTGGCGTCGAAGGCAAGGCGGTACTCCTTACCTTCGGCCTGCTCTCTCCGAATAAGGGAATCGAAAACGTGATCCAGGCGTTGCCGCAGATTTTGGCACAACACAAGAATGTTGTTTATATCGTTGCGGGTGCGACTCATCCTCACATTCTGTGGCGGGATGGAGACAAGTATCGGGCTGGTTTGCAGGCGTTAGCGAAAGAAATGGGAGTGGAATCGCAAGTAATTTTCCACAACCGCTTCGTCAGTCCAGAGGAAATGGTTGAGTTCATCGGTGCCGCCGACATTTACATTACCCCCTACCGCCATGAGGCGCAGGTGGTTTCCGGAACGCTCGCCTATGCGCTAGGCGCGGGCAAGGCGATTATCTCCACACCTTACTGGCACGCGATCGAGTTGTTGGAAGACGGCAGAGGCGCGCTGGTCCCATTCCAAGATCCCAAAGCGATTGCGCACAAGACGATCGAGCTCCTTGACACTCCTGCCATGCGTCACGCTATGCGCAAACGCGCTTACTTGTTCGCAAGGGAGATGATATGGAAACGAGTTGCGCAAGGTTACATGGAAAGTTTTTCTCGTGCACGCAGAGACCGCATGGAGAGCCCCATAATCCAGTTTTCCGCGCGCCTGATCAAGAAAACGCTGGGTCAGTTACCTGAGTTGAAGCTGGACCACTTCAATCAGATGACCGACGATACCGGAATGCTGCAGCACGCAATCTTTACGATCCCTAACCGCGCAGAGGGCTACACAACGGACGACAATGCTCGCGCTCTCATGCTTGCCGCGGCGCTTGAACAACTGGACGCGGACCACCACGGAAAAGCCTTGACCTCCACGAATTCATCTACTCGGTATTTGTCATTTCTGGAGCACGCCTTTAATCCTGCGAAAGGCAGATTCAAGAATTTCCTCGGATACGACCGCCGCTGGAATGAACCTGTGGGCTCGGAAGACTGTCACGGGCGTGCTCTATGGGCCCTGGGAACGGTTCTGGGCATATCCGAGGATCGGGGACTGAGGGGCGCCGCCGGTCGTTTGTTCGAACTCTCTCTCCCAGCAGTTGTTGAATTCAGCAGTCCGCGAGCCTGGGCCTACAGTCTGCTCGGAATCCAGGAATACCTTTCTTCATTTCCTGGAGATCGAGACGCACAGAGAGTGCGATCCGGTCTCAGCCGCCGACTACTCGAAATGTATGAATCGATCCAAAGACCAGATTGGAAATGGTTTGAGAACGTTCTCGCATACGGAAACGCGCGATTGCCCCAATCCCTCCTGGTAGCAGGCGCCGCTTGCTCGGATGATCGAATGATTTGCGCCGGCCTCGAATCTCTAGATTGGCTCTCAAACATTCAACACTGCGAGACCAACGGTCACTTTGTGCCGATCGGTTCGGAAGGTTTTTATCGTAAGGATGCTGAAAAGGCCCGTTTCGATCAGCAGCCTCTCGAGGCCGCCGGGGCGGTTTCTGCATGTCTGCAAGCTTTCCGGGTAACGGGTGACAGCTGCTGGCGTAGCGAAGCCTGGTCGGCTTTCAATTGGTTTCTCGGCGATAACGACCTGCAACTGCCGCTATATGATTCCGCAACCGGCGGATGCCGGGATGGCCTGCATCCCGACCGTGCAAATGAGAATCAGGGGGCAGAGTCAACGCTATCTTTCCTGATGGCCCTCCTCGAAATGCGCTCGCTACAAGAGCCCGCACTGAAGGAAATACATCCATGAGTGGACCCGCAAAAAAGCAGGTGAATCTTCTGAGCACTCGCTTCGAGCCCTTGCTTCTTCGCCATCCCGCAAACCCTATCCTGACTAGCAGAGATTGGCCATACCCGATCAATAGCGTGTTCAACCCAGCAGCAACCTTGCTCGCGGATGGTACGACCCTTCTGCTTTGCCGCGTCGAAGATCGACGCGGCCTGTCGCATCTTTGCGCCGCGCGCTCTCATAACGGAGTCGATGAGTGGCAGATCGACAATGGGCCCACATTGATGGCCGACCCCAAGCACTATCCGGAAGAACTGTGGGGTATCGAAGACCCTCGCATCACCTTCGTGCCGGAGTTGCAGCAGTACGTTGTCACGTACACCTCCTATTCACGCGGCGGACCCGGCGTGTCTCTGGCCCTGACCAAAGACTTCCATACTTTCGAACGATATGGCGTGATTATGCCGCCCGACGACAAAGACTCCGCACTTCTGCCTCGCAGAATCGACGGATGCTGGGCATTGATTCATCGTCCTATGACGACGCTCGGATCCCACATGTGGCTCTCTTACTCTCCTGACTTGCGCTATTGGGGCAGGCACAGGCTCATGCTGGAAGCACGCCGCGGCGCTTGGTGGGATGCCAACAAGATCGGCTTGTCACCGCCGCCCATTGAGACTTCACGCGGATGGCTTGTCTTTTACCACGGCGTGCGACATACGCCTTCTGGCTGTCTGTATCGATTGGGATTGGCACTGTTCGATCTCGATAATCCGGAGAAATGCCTGTCGCGAGGAGACTCGTGGATCTTTGGACCGGAGGCAGAATACGAGCGTCAGGGCGATGTGCATGATGTGGTGTTCCCCTGCGGCTACACGATTAGTGCCGATGGCGACACGATCAACGTTTACTACGGAGCCGCGGATTGCTCGATCGCGCTCGCTCGGGCCAGCGTTCGCTCTCTACTGGAGTGGTTGGATGCGAATGGAAGTTGCGAACGCCGCCAGCGATCGCAGGACGTATGAAACCGCTGAGGACCCTTCTCGAGTTTATCTTTGGCTGTCGGCATCGTCACCTCAGCCGTGTGTTCACCATCAGGCACCGCACGTACTGCGTTTGCATCGAGTGCGGACGGGAATTCGACTTGCCTGACCCTTTTGGAGAAGAATCGCCCGACGCTTCTCCAGCCACACGGTTGAGGTCGAATCTGCATCCTGCCCACTGAAGCCTCCGCGCATTTTGCCGGCACTCAGTCGAACGTCATTCTTTCTTGGGACTGCTCAGTTTTGAACAGTCTTCCCCGCCCCCATCCTCTATCGTTTTAAGGAGCCCTTGAATCTTGCCCTGGCTGACCGAGGAGAAGAGTTGAAAAGCTGGCGTTGTTATTTGTTGTCCATCCTGAGACTCCACAGTCCGGACTGCGAAATCTGTAATCCCGGAGCCGGTCGCCGAGGTGAGAACATGCGTGCTCGGCTTGAGGAACTACGAATAACTGAGCCGGGATCGGAAGATCCTCTCCAAAAGGACGCTAGGGGAAGCTATCTTTCAGTTGTTTACCCGGTCCGTCGCTTTGAACCCAGCCCTCATTCGACGCGACATTGATGCGTTCGCGCCAATGAAGGCAAAGAAATGACTGTAGTCCTCATCCACGCCGCGCTCTTCGATGAATAGTGGAAGATTCCGACGTCTGTGGAAAAAAGGATCACACGCGACCAGTTACCCTAGCTAGGTAGGAGGGTACTCCAGCCATTATTTATGACAGCCTCCTGGGCCTCGTTCGGCTTCGCCAATGTCTCCACCGTCCATGGGTGACGGCTCGATCGCCTCTGCCTATAATTTGAAAACAGCTTTCCGTCTCGAGCCGTTATGAAGCTTGCAGCAGTGTTTTTCATTTTCGTAACGTCGATTTTGGCCTACTCGATGCCGCAAATCGATACCTTAGCTCTCAAATCCCAGCAGGCTAAGCAACTCATGGCCGAAGGGCATTTCGAGCAGGCGATTTCGTTGTACCGCGAATTGAATAAGGCGGTGCCCAACAATCCGGGTTTGAAGTTGAACCTGGGCATGGCCCTGCACATGGCCGGCAAGAAACGGGAGGCCATTCCGGAATTGGAACAGGCGGTGAAACTGGATCCAAAGATGACGCCGGCTTGGCTTTTCCTCGGGACCACACGTCTGCAGTTGGGCGAGACGGTGGCGGCTGTCAAGGCACTTAGAACTGTCCTCGAACTCCAACCGGACCAGCAGCAAGCTCGCCAGATGCTCGCAGATGCACTGGTTTCTCTTCACCGAGCGGAAGAAGCAGCAGTCGAATACCACAGGGTCACTGACGAGGACCCGAAAAATGCGCAGGCTTGGTACGGGCTCGGACGGTCTTACGAATCGCTTTCCAGCGGGACGTTTGAAAAATTGCAAGGATCTGCTCCAGAGTCGGCGTACGTACTTTCACTGCTAGCAGAGGCCCGCCTGCGCGAGCAGCAATTCTCCAGCGCCTTCTTCCTCTATCGTCTTGCACTCGAGCGCATGCCTAACCTGCGCGGCCTGCACAGTGGCTTGGCGGAGATTTACCGGCGAACCGGACACTCTGAATGGGCAGAAACCGAAGAGCAGCGGGAAGCCAAGCTGCCACTTCTCGATTGCCACTCTGCGACCCCAGAGTGTCAGTTCATAACCAGAAAATATGGCGAGTTGATCGGGACCGCGAAGTCGGCAAATACACCGGAATCTTTCTACTGGATGACGCGCGCTTACAATGAATTGGCACTGAATGCATTCGACCAGCTCGGTCCGTTGCCGCCATCTGCGGAGCTGCATGAACTAAAAGCTCATATTTACAACAGCCAGAAGAAATACAGTGAGGCCGCCAGCGAGTGGCAGAAAGCCCTGCAGCTCTCGCCAAATGACACGCAGGTCAAGAAAGAGCTAGCCATTAGTCTCAAGCTCGGCGAAAACTACAGCCAGGCTTTGCCGCTGTTTCAGGAACTTCTACAGCAGCAGCCCAACTCAGCTGAACTGAGCTATCTTCTGGGAGATACTTTGCTGGACCTTCAGCGACCAGTCGAGGCCATCCCCTTGCTGAAGCAGGCCGCCACGAGGGATCCGAAATCCTTGGCGGTTCACAAAGCACTGGCACGGTCCCAACTAGCCACCGGGAAGACCCTGGAGGCAATTCCCCACCTTAAGGTAGCGCTGGCCAGCGATGAAGACGGCACACTCCACTATCAGCTTGCACAGGCTTACCGGGCAACTGGCCAGATCGAGCTCGCCAACAAAATGCTCAAAGAATATCAATCGCTACAGCGCTCCGTGGCAGCGCAGGCCGAAACGGCCAGGCAAGATACTGAAATCACCGCTCCCTGAATGGAAGCCACGCTTTTCCGATTACTTGGTCGGCTCGTGCACTTCGAGTATTTGGTTGGTCGTGACATCCCGCAGCACCTGAATAATCCCACTGGGCCAGCGAATTTCTATTCGCTCTATCTTTTCCAGCTTTCCGGTTCCGAAGTGGACGGTGGAGGGGCTGGAAGAAGCGTACCCCACCGCTGTGGTTACCTGATTGAACTGATCGCCTAGTTTGATCCTGGCCCCGATACCGTCACGGTTGCTACGAGTACCGGTCAGTTTCAGCGCAAGCCAGCGATTAGAGTCAGGGCTCACATTCTGCCAGAGTTCGGCAGGCTCACCGAGTGCACTGACCACGATGTCGATTTTTCCGTCATTGTCAAAATCCGCGAAAGCGGAACCACGGTGGGCGCGCGCGAGGCTAAAACCCGCGTCCGATGATACGTCGCGAAATGTTCCGTTGCCCAGGTTGGCGAAGATACTATTCGGTTGCTTGTAATGAGTGGACTGGAACAGATCAATCAAGTCGTTGACGTCGGAGTTGGCGGTGAACAGATCTTTCCAGCCATCATTATTAAAATCGAAAAATCCATTGCTCCATCCGCTGCGTGCAGTCGAGAGTTGGGCTAGTTGGCTCCCATGGGTTGCGTCCTGAAACGAACCCTTACCCACATTACGAAATAGAGGGAAGGTCTCGCCAGCTAATGCCGTCACATTGATGTCGCAAAGCCCATCATTGTTGAAATCGCGAAAGTCCGCCCCCATGCTGGCTATCGGCGCCCCATTGTTCGTTAATGCGACGCCGGCTTCGAGAGCCACCTCTTCGAATGTTCCGTTGCCTCGATTGCGGAACAAAAAGTTAGGCAAGTTGTCATTAGTGACGAAGACATCGGTGAAACCATCGTTGTCGTAGTCTGCGAAAGCGAGACTCATACCTCTGCCAATGTGTTCTGCGATGCCGGACTCTTTGCTGATATCTTCGAATGTCCCGTCTCGACGATTGCGATAGAGTGTGTTGGGCAGTCCCTCGAAATATTTCGGATGGCAGTAAACACGCAAATTCCGCTCACGGTCACCGCAGTAGCGATCGAACTCGGGAGTCCAGTGGGCGTAGTTGACAACGAACAAGTCCAACCAGCCATCGTTATCGAAGTCGAACCAACCGGCAGCCACAGACCATTTGTCGCTCTTGATTCCCGCTTTTTCCGTCACATCTTCGAATTTTCCGTTTCCCAGATTGCGATAGAGAATGTTGCGATAGACGCCGGCTACAAACAAATCCGTGTGCCCGTCATTGTTGTAATCTGCGGCGGCCGCGCCCATGGAATAGCCTGCGCCTGCGACTCCAGCCTCTCGGGTGACGTCCGTAAATTTCATTCCACCGTCATTACGGTAGAGCCGATTGAAAAACTTCGGAGAGTCCTTTTCAAGGCTCGGTATCGCCGCGCCGTTGGTGAAGAAGATATCCACCTTGCCGTCGTTGTTGTAGTCGAAGGCCGCTACTCCTCCCGCCATTGTTTCGATCATGTGCTTACGTGGAGTCGGACTGTTCTGAAGCACAAAATCGAGTCCAGCTTGCTCGGCAACTTCACGAAAACGAATTGGAGAAAGCGCGGAAGGCAACTTCAGATTGGCTTTTCGTTTCGCCTGGGGAACTAAAAGGCCGCAGGCTGCGGCCAGGAAGTCTCTTCGAGAAACCATCGAGAAGGGTCGGCCCACGTGGAGATTATTTCCGAAGTTCGTGAAAGCGTCTAGCTTGAGGTGTCTGCCCTCAGCCCCTACCCAGAAGTAAGCGGTCGATGCGCTGGCTCACGTCGCGGAGATACAGCAGGTCGCCCCCATCAAGCTCGGTGATCACGCTGCCCGAATAACCAATGTCAGCAAAGGCTTGCCGCACTGCGCTCCAATCCACATCTCCCTCCCCAAGATTCACCCAAGCGTATCCATCTTCTTTGCGTTTGAAGTCCTTGAGGTGTACCTTAACGATCCGTTTCCCAAGGGTGTGAACCCAGTCCTGTGGATAGCCATATAACACGACATTGCCTACATCGAACCAGGCTTTTATCCAGGGACTCTGAAATTCGTCGATGTACTTCGCCATCTCGAGAGGGCTGAGCAGGAATTTGTTCCAGACCTCCTCGATCGCGATGACGACTTTGAGTTCCTCCGCGAGAGGAATGAGGGTGCGGATCTCCTTTTGCGACCGCTGCCAAGCATCGTGATACGAAGTTTCCGCATTGACGACTGCGGGCACAAGTAGGACCGTATCCGCCCCCCACAGTTTGGCGTTGTGAAGAGACGTGCGCATTCCTGCAAGGCTTTTTTCGACCGCCGCCCGATCGCTCGAGGACAGGGGGTACTTCCAATGATCCATATTCATGACCGAATCGATGCGAATGCCCGCCGAGTCCGCGGCCTTCTTGATCTCTTCGGCTTTCCCCGCATCTGGTTCCGTAGGCACTTGCGCGACCTCAAATCCAGCGTCGCGTGCCAGTTTGAAGCGGTCCCCATAGCTGAGCTTCTCCGGCAACATATCAAGGACAAGACCCTTTTTGACGGTAAGGGCCGGAGCTGGTTCGGGGCGCGGATTGCGTGCCGCGGCCGGGAGCGGAGGGCGGACAGCGGCGGTGCTAAGGCCCGCAGCACACGCGGTTGTGAGCGACGATTTCAGAAATTCGCGACGCGAATGTTGACCCATCTCGGCCTCAGCTTAGCTTATGCAAATCGATTTTGGGATCCCACACTTCCTTTGATTTCAAGTTTTCGTCCCAAGTCACCTCACGGCCGTTATAGGCCGCAGCGCGCGCCATCATGCACGCCAGCGCGGATTCAGACCCTTTGGCTGCCTGATTGTGAAATTTCCCGCTCGTGATGCTCTCCACGAATGCCTTCTTCTTTTCCGAATCGGCCAGTTCCAGGTTGGAGGTGAAGTTTCCGGTCACAGAAAAAGCTTGCGAGTCGCCCGCCGGCTTTGTCGACGGACCATACTGCCACGGCTGATCGCCCCAGATCCCGAGCGGTCCAGTGTAGGGCGATTGCGAAGTCCCTTTTGTCCCGAAAAAGCGCTCGGTCACGTCCCACCACCCTTTGGCGAATTGGGTTGAACTGAACGTCACGTCCACATTATTGGGATAGTGAAAGACCACATTGTAATTCCCGTAGCAATCGCCATCATCCGCCGGACGCCCCTGGCGTCCTCCAGTAGCGGAAGCCTTCACCGGATGGTCCTTGAGAATCCAGTTGCAGATGTCGATCACGTGAATGTTCTGTTCCACGATAATGTCGCCGGATAGAGTTCGATCGTGGACCCAGTTGCGCAGCCGGCGCTCAACCGGCGAAGCATTCGGCCAGGCCGGCCTGTCGATATAACCCGTTAAATAATGAGCTTCACCGCAAACGATGTTGCCGATAGCCCCACTGTGAATACGATTCACCATCTCCACGAATGGAGGACAGTCGCGAATCTGGAACCCGACATCCAGACTCAGTTTGTTGTCGATGCGTTTGCCGATTTCGATCACCTTGAGTGCGCCCGGCACGTCAACCGCGACAGGCTTCTCTAGATAAACGTGCTTCCCTGCGCCGACCACGGCTTCCAGGTGCTGCGGATGATAGTAGGGTGGAGTAGCGATCACGATCGCATCCACTTCCTTGGAGGCTGCAATGCGCTGGTAAGCATCCGGACCCACAAAAAGCTGGGAAGTGTCCAGTGCCGCGTAGCCTTTCCCGCCTTGCATCTCGTCAAAATGCTTGCGGGCAATGTCGAGTTGGTCCTGGAACATGTCGCCCAGCGCAACCACGCGCGCACCGCCCGTATCAACCAGGTTCGACGCATCCTCGGTCCCGCGGCCACCGCAACCCAGCAAACCGACTCGCACGGCGGAATTGGCAGCAGTACCGCGCACCAGGCTGGGTTTGATCAACATTGCCCCTGCTGTTCCCGCGGCGACAGCGATGAATTTTCGCCGGGTGACTTCATTTGCCAGAAGCTGCTCCGGATGCAGTGCCATAAGTCCTCCCAACCTACCCGATCAATTTTTCTAAGTAAGCTTTCTCCGCGCGGACATCTTCGAGTTGTTTCGGACCGGAAATTTCGCGTTCAATCGTAACCGCGCCGCGATACTTCATTTGCTTCAAGCGCTCAACGATATGAGGAAAATCCACCTTCCCCTTGCCAATGGGAACTTCCTCGCCAAGTTGCCTGGGGTTCGTGGGCCACATACCGTCTTTGGCATGAATCCCTTGCACGTAAGGGCCGAGGATTTCAATAGCGTCCACGGGATTGGCCTTCCCGTAGAGAATCAAGTTCGCGAGATCGAAGTTGACACCCTGATTGTCTAGCCCGACATCAGTCATGGCACGTATGAGCGTGATGGGAGTCTCCTGCCCGGTCTCGTACCGGAAGTTTTGCCCATTGCGCTTGCAGTAGCTAACTATGTCTCGCATAGCTGCGACGAGTTCCTTGTAAACCGGATCATTTGGATTTTCGGGAATAAATCCGCAGTGCGTCTGCACCGCGGGTATACCGCACTGCTTTGCGAAATCGGATGCTTTCTTAATTTGAGCAATGCGAGCGGCCCGCGTCGCTTTCGGAGCTAGACCGATCGTCAGCGGCCCTTGATAAAAGTCCCACACTTCTTTTCCGGGTCCACCGACTACGACCGAGGTCGGCTCGATTTGATATTTCTGCAGGGACTCGCGCAGCCGGGTTACCAGATCCGGCCCAAATTCGTCCACAAAGATCTGGCTCGTCGGCAAACCAAGATCGTGGACTTTGGCCAGGGCGGCATCAGGATCTTTGCCGATGTCAATGATGAGTCCGAGCCGTAGCGGCTTCTTGCCTTCATCAGCGGCAAGAGGCGGGATCGACAGATCTGTTTGAGAAGATGCAGGTCGCACTCTGGAAGGAGTGCTCGCCAGAGCAACGCGCCGCAAGCTCATGGTCGCGGCAACAGCGCCGCCAGAAGACTGTAGAAATTTTCGTCGATTCAATCTCGTCATGGTGCCGAATGGCAAAGCTCAGTGCAATCGCAGCCGGTGATGCGGCTTCTTCTAATTCTCTTTTATCTCAATCTCTTTCCAGCGCATCTTCACACCGCCGCCCGTGTGAATCTGCAAAGCGATTACGCCATCGGTGAATTTGGGCGAAGGGTCGATATAGTCCACAACCTTCACGCCATTGAGATGAGTAACAATGTGAGCGCCTTGCACCGAAATATCGAGGTTGTTCCACTCGCCCGGTTTGAGCGCATTCTCGCCTTCCGCGGTCGGCATCGCCACCCAACCACGTCCACCGCTTTCGTAGAGGCCGCCAGTATGCTTGCCCTTCCCAGGATCGACCTCTACCTGCATGCCCTCGATGTCGGGGCCATGCTCCGGGTCGATGCCCGTAATTCGAGAATGCACAAAAACGCCACTGTTTCCTTCCGCCTCGCCCTTGAACTTGAGACGCAAATCAAAATTCCCATACGTCTTTTCGGTCGTTAAGTAACCATACTTGTTCGCGGTGCTCTCGCAGAGAATCGCACCCTGATCCGCAACCCATTTTTCGTCGCCATTCTTCTTCCATCCGGAGAGATCTTTGCCGTTGAACAGAGCAGTCCATCCTGATCCCGCCTGGCTGGCAGTGGCGAGCGCCAATAGCAACACCACGGCGATAGTGCATTGCTTCATCGCAGAGTTTCTCCTGAGAAGCAAATAATTACCCCCGAAGCCAACGCTTTGTGTGCCTCGGGGGGCCGGATTTCTCGACTTAGAATGCCAATCTTAATCCGAAGCGGAATTGGCGTTCGTCATTTTTGGCGTTAGTGATGGTCAAGAAATTCGCACTGGTCTGATCACCACTGGGATTCAGAAAGTGCGGTGCGTTAAAGAGGTTCGCTGCATCCGCGCGGAACTGGAGTTCCACCCTTTCAGTGATCTTAAACATGCGGAACAGACTGAAATCGAAATTCACCGAACCCGGTCCTCGCAGGCTATTCCGGCCAACGTTACCGTATCGTACGTCTGTCACAGGGACGAACGCACTGGGATCGTAGAATGGATGTCCAGTTCCAACTCCACCAAGTTTATGTGCCGGACCGACTTGGTCGGGCGTTTGGGTCTGACCCACCGCATTTAATGAGCCGCCATTAGCTGTCAATTGGAATGGTTGACCGGCAACCGAGCTAAAGATACCGCTAGTTTGCCATCCGCCGAGGATCTTTGCCGAGGTCCCTGAATTGGCCCACTTCTTTCCTGAGCCAAATGGCAGTTCGTAGATATAAGACATCTGGAAGATCTGCGGTGTGTCGTAGCCCGCCGGCGCTCTATTCTTTCGCAGAACGCTCGGGTCGTTCCAACTCAGGCCCGCCCAGCCATCATCATCAGTCATATTGATGGCTTTCGACCAGGTGTACGCGCCCTTGACCGTGAAACCATTCCTGAATTGACGGTTGAGGGATGCCTGCAGTGAATGATAGTTCGCGCTGAGAAATCCCTGCCAATACAAAGTACTGGCTGTTCGGAATTGTGAAATGGTCGGAAGGAGAACTCCCCCAAGAGTGTCTGTGTTATAAGGCTGTCCCGCTTGTCCTGTGCCTGGCAGTGACGAGTTCAAATCCAAGTCGCCAAATGCATGGACGGTTTGAGTACCCACGTATCCAACGGAACCCAAGAAATTACCTGGTAACCTGCGTTCAACAATTAGGTTCCACGATTCGATATACCCGCGCTTCAACTCGCCGGGGGGTACACTGCGCTCCAAAGCTTGCGCCGGCAGTGGAATCGTGCCGCTGCTGATGTCAGGACAGCAGATGGGCGGAATGCCAACCGGGATTGGTCCACTCGGAAGCGGAGCTGCCAGTGGAGACAACGAGCCCGCCGGCGCAAACGAGTCCACTCCTTCAAAGTTCGATCCGACCGTAAACGGATAGAAACCTCGCAGCGGTCTCGCGAGTGGCAAAGGATCGATGGTGATCCCAAAACCGCTGCGCACGACCATCTTATCGCTTACTTGATATGCCAGCCCAACGCGAGGGGCGAAGAGCTTCTTGCTCGTAGTGACTCCAAGATGCTCGGAATTCCCGCCAATTCCTCCCAGCAACACATTAAGGCTGGAAAAGTCTAACCGATCGAACCTGGCTTCGCTATCGCGCGTCATCAACGGATAGTATTCGTAACGCAGACCCAGGTTGAGGGTGAGCTTGTTGCTAACGCGGTAACGGTCTCCGAAGAAAAACCCGAACTGCCATTCTTTTGCCGTCGCCTTAATGAATTGATCACTCTTGCCTAACCCACTTACTACGCTTCCGCCAGGCAAGCCCAACAAGAATTGTGCCCAGCCATTGAACTGATTGGCAGGTGCCCCTCCGTTCAACGCTGTGGCATTACCATCAAAATCGAACTCGCCTCGCGGCCCGGATCCCAACTCCGGCTGCCAGTGGTTCAAATGGTGATGAACGATGTCGATCCCAGCACTGATCTGGTGCTTGCCTTTGGACCAGCGCACATTGTGGGAAGTGGTGAAGCTCCAGTCGTTGCGGAATGCCGGATTCCAGCCTTCTGGATTGCCAATATTTGCAAAACCGGAAACTGAAAATTGGGGGTAACCGCTGCTGCGCAGGTCCGAACCGTTATTGGTTCCGGGAATACCCAATACGTCCGATCCGATGTTCGTTCCATAATCCGGCGTCTTTCCGTATTCGCTCATGCGCGTAAAGCCGACGTTCCCGTCTATTACAAGGGTGGGGGAAAGAGTGAGTGTGTGACCCAACGTCACGAGTTGCACAAAGGAATGGAAATCGCCCAAACCCCCGTCGCAAGCGCAGTCGCCAATCGCTTTGCCCAGACTTGGGACGCCATGAAATGTCGACTTCATAGCGCTGTACTTGACGAAGATGCTGTGGTTGGTGGTGCGATTCCAATCAACCTTGGCATCGAAGTTGTTGCGATTCAGCGATTGTGTGGCCGAAAAAAAGTAGTTGTTGATATCTGTAGCTCCCGGCACGTTCGGGAGAGGAATATCGGCGATTATCTGGGCAGCAATCGGGTCAATCGGAATGGCTGCCTGGTTAGGAAATGGAGTGCGTCCCGTGCCGTCAGCGTTCCCTGTGGTGGGGTCATAGATCACGGTCGGCGTGCTAAGGCCTGTGAAGTCTCCATTGCGCAGCGCCTCGCTCGGCACCGTAACCAGACCAGTATTTCGGTTGTCTCGCTCGAACGTTCCGTCCCAGCTTCCGAAGAAGAACAGCTTGTCTTTCTTGATCGGGCCGCCGAAAGTTCCACCCATGTCGTTCAGGATGCTGGTGCCTTTCTTGGGCTGCACTTCCGGTGTTTCGAAGTACTGTCGAGCTCGGAGCGCCTGGTCTTGATGGTATTCAAACAAGACGCCGTGGAACTGATTCGAGCCTGACTTGGTGATCACCGTGACGGCCGCGCCGCCTGTCATTCCCTGCTCAGGATCGAAGTTGTTGGTAGAGACGTTCACTTCCTGAATGGTCTCAGCGGGCGGTACATACACCGAGTGGTGCGGCAGCCAGACGAATACATCAGCAGCGCCATCCACACGGGTGTTGTTGTTATTGCGGTTCGTGCCGTTGATGTTGGTAGTCAGAGCGCGTTCTGGCGTGTCGGCGATTGCATTCTGGAATTGCCCCGGAGTAGCTCCCGGCACCAGATTAATCAGCGTCTGGTAGTTACGATACTGATTGAGAGGGAGCTCCTCAATTGCCTTTGATGTGATCTCGGTGTGAACGTCACTCTTTTCGGTTTGCAGCGTGACAGCGTCCGCCTCGACGGTGACCTTCTCGGATACCGAACCCACTTGCAAATTGAAGTTGGCATTAGTCACGACGTTTGCCCCAACGGTAAGGTTCGTTTGGGTCAGCGGCTTGAATCCGCTCGCCGTCACGGTTATGTCGTAAACGCCCGGGGAGAGGTCGGTAAGCTTGTAGTAGCCGCTCGCATCCGCATCCGTTTCTCGTTGCACGCCCGTGGCCTTATTGACCGAGGAGACATGCGCCTTTGATACGGCTGCAGCGCTCGCGTCGGTGATCGTTCCGCTCACAGAACCGAAAAGTACTTGAGCTCTAGCAGTCTGAACGGATCCCCAAAGCGCAAAACCAAAAGTGACAAGCGCGAGTAGAACCACGGATTTGTTTCGGAGCATCGCTCGACCTCCTAGACGAAGATGCCGAAGAGAGATTGCTGCTGCGGTGAAGTTGAGGAACCGCTGTTTGCAATCACTTCGACATGCCATTACGCCGGCGACTGGACGAAGGGCAGAAACAACTCAGTCAACGACGTAGCTTTTGGAAAGGAACCCCAAGTTACTGATTTTAGGAACGCTACCAATGTATAGAAACCATTGTCAAGAACTTTTGACAATTTTCGAGAGCTTTCGACCCACCAGATGAAAACGTCGGATCTTGTTCGGCGCGTCGCCCGCTCAAAACTGATGGGGGGACCAAAAATCTAAGAACTCCGCGATCTAGGTTACTGGAAGGAATATAGGGCGGCCGCCTTTCGTCCGATCAGCCGAGCATAGCGAGGCGTGACGGTCGCCACGGCTCGCTACTTGTGCTTCGCAGGACACCTGTTAGTCCCCAACGAAGTGGCCAGTGCCCTGGCGGATATGGAGAATCTGGTCCGCTTGCACTTTATCCCACACTTCTTTTTGCCCGTTTGGCCAGTGCACGATTAAAGCCTCGATCTTTGGGTCCGCCCCTAGCCCAAAGTGAACTCGCACGTCGCTCGCACTTAGGTAGCTGGAGTCGGTGTGCGCACGGCGCAGTAGCTTTTGCCCTCGTTGCCGAAGTTCCACCTTGGCTCCCATCGCAAACCGATTGCCCTGCGTCGCCTGCAGGCAAACCAGAAGCCAGTGATTCTGGCTGAGAGAGCGATTCTGGTTTAGCAGAAGCCGCACCGGGCCATTATTGTTCGTGACCACAATGTCTACTGCCCCATCGTTGTCGATATCGCCGAACGCAGCGCCACGACTCACTTCAGTGAGGGCGAACCCGGGCCCAGCGGCGGCGCTCATTTCTCGAAACTTCTTCCCTTCTCCCTCGTTGTGGAACAGCAAATTAGGCTGACCAAACGGGTAGGAATTCCCCCGCAAGGACTCGATCCGGTTCACTGCGCCATTCGCAATAAACAGGTCTAAACGTCCGTCGTTGTCGTAGTCAAACCACTCCGTGCCAAACCCGGTGTAAGGAAATGTTGTCAGCAACAGGCCAAATTCAGCAGAAGCATCATGAAAGTTGCCCTGGCCTTCATTAACGTACAGGTTGCTGCCTTCGTTAGTCAGATTGGTCTTGAGGATATCCTCATCCCCGTCGCCGTCGAAATCGGCTGCCGTGACCCCCATGCCCGCCTGCGGTAATCCATCTGGATTCAGAGCGGTCCCTGACACCGCGCCTCGCTCCTTGAACGTCCCGTTCCTCTGGTTGATCCAGAGATGCGAGGAAGCTCCGTCGTTCGCAACGTAAATGTCCGGCCAACCATCGCCATTGAAGTCGGCACAAACAATGCCCAGCCCCGGTCCTATCGCCGCCCCGATTCCCGCCGCCGCAGTTACATCTTCAAAAGTGCCGTCGCCCCGGTTATGAAATAGGCGGGCAGGTACCGGCTGATACATCTTCGGGGTACAGTAATCCCGCTCGCCCGTTGACGCGAAACACTGTCGGTTGCCTTTAACTGTGAAATCCAGGTAGTTCGCGACAAAAAGGTCAAGACGACCGTCGCCATCGTAATCAATCCACGCCGCTCCTGTGCTCCAGCGGGGATCATCCACACCCGCTTTCGCTGTCACATCGGTGAATGTTCCATCTCCGTTGTTGTGATACAGCACGTTGCGCCCAAAATTTGTGACGTACAGGTCTTGAAAGCCGTCATTGTCGTAGTCTCCGACCGCAACTCCCATTCCGTACCCGACGTGTCCTACGCCGGCTTTTTCCGTGACATCTACGAACTGCAGCTTCCCCGTTTCGCTGAGCAGGTTGCGGAACAGACGATTTCCCGGTCTCCATTCGGTTCGCGGCGGAAATTTCGTGTGACGTGGATCTTGCGCGTCATCGAAAGTCGTACCTTGAATCAGATAAACATCTAGGTCACCGTCGTTGTCGTAGTCGAAAAGAGCGACACCTGAGCCCATGATCTCGGGCATGTAGTACTCGCCGGTAGCCCCTGTGAAATGGTGAAAATTGAGTCCGACCTCCGCGGCAACTTCACGGAAGAGTGGGGTCTTAGGATTTTCGAGAAGATTGGCGAACAGACCCTTACCACCAATCAGCCCCAACAATGAGGCTTGCAGGAAGTCACGGCGGGAAAAGCTGAATGGTCGAAACTTGCTTGCCGAGCCCCCCTTCCCCCTGTTCACTGCGGTGCACTCGCGCCCTCTAGGGCATGCAGATCGCGATCAATACTGGCCAGAAGATCCGACTGTCCACGCGCCGCAGCGTCTTGGCGGGCACGGCGAATATAGCGTAAAGCACTCTCCCGGTCTCCCGAACGAGCGTAAGCCGCACCCAGGGCATAAAGGTACCGAGGAGTTTTTTCATCTTCCGGCTCAATTGTCCTCTCGAGCTCAGCTATTCCTTCGGGGTACTTTTTCTGGTTCACCAATATGCGGCCAAGGTTGAAGTGCGCCTGGCGGTCACTCGGTTTGTTTTCAATCGCCCTCTGGTATTCAGCCGCTGCCTCTAAAAGCTGGCCCTTCCGTTCGAGAAGATATCCGAGATCATTGTGAGCGTCGGCATAGTACGGATTGATATCAATCGTCTTCCGAAAAGCATCTTCTGACACCTGATATTTTTCGGCACTCAATAGAAGTACTCCGTAGTTATAGTAGGACTCAGCCGAACCTGGATCGAGGTGGGTGGCAGCGCGATAGTGCTGCTCGGCCTTCTCGAACTGTCCCAGTTCCCCGTACAACCTGATCAGATTTATATGCGCTTGCACCAAGTTGCGGTCGATGGCTAGCGCTTTTTCATGAGCCGCGGCGGATTCTTCCCTTCTACCCTGCCGCTCGAGATCGATTCCCACCTGCACTTGAAATATTGCACTCCGGTTGAGAGCACGCACTTCAGTAAGCAATTGGTCATTCGCCGCAGGCGCGTCAGTTTTATGTTCTTCAAACAGACGAAGCTGTTCCTCAGCTTTCTCTGTCTCGCCAAGAGCGCGATCGGCTAGTGCCAGAGCGTAATGCGCTGCCCCAAAAGCCGGAAAGTTCGCGAGAGCTTCGTTGTATGCCTGGGCAGCCGCGACATAGTCATGACGACTTGCATGGATCCGGCCCAGTCCATAATAAGCGTCCGGATTGTCGGGATCCTGTTTAACCACCTCGTTATAGAGTCGTTGGCTGCCTTCCCAGTCGGCGGAGGCAAGAAGACAGTTCGCGAGGTGTAATTTCGCGGGAACGTAATCTGGATCCATGCGCAGAGCGAGACGAAGATTCGCGGCAGCCTGTTCGCACCGTCCCTGCTGGGCTTCGACGAGTCCCAGATAGTAAGTCCAGCGAAACTCGTCAGGAGCAAGGTCGGCCGCATATTGGTAATAGTTAATTGCCTCGCGGAGCAAGCTGTAGGTGTGAAGGATCATACCCAAGGTTCCGCTTGCCTTAGCCTCCTTCGGGTGAGTCAGGGCATAGCCGTAAGCTTCCTGGATCTGAGCTCTCATGGCTCCCGAGAAACTGTCGACGACTAGGCGCGGCAATTCCGAAGCCTTCTGATTACTTTGAGCTCCACATAGGCAAGAGGCGGATACAAACAACTGAAAAAAGACGCTCAAAACGGCGGTTTTCCTCATCAACCCTTGGGGAATGGCGACCCGACCATTTCTCTCCTTGTCCCGCGTCATCTTTCTGCCTCAGCTGACCCTGCGCAATCCACAGATTATAATGCGCGCCCGGATGCAGCGCGGGGCTGTGAAGGTAGCTTCGTTGCTAGCGAACCATAGGACCCGAAAGGAAATACACGAGGTCCGAGTTGGAAAGGAGAAATTCATGGGCTCTCGAATCTCACGTCGACGCTTTTTGAGAACAGCTGGCGGGGTCGCGACTGCTATGCAACTTCGTTCCATCGGCGAACCGCCAAGCGAAGAATTTCGGCGCGACGAACACTCCACGACTCTTGCCAACGATAGTGATCGGATAGTGGATATGCATGTCCACTTCGACGAGAAGAATCCCAATTTCATTCATGATCTGATGGCGCTGGCGGAGCGAATTCATCTGATGGCATGTGTGCTTACTCCGTACTCTCATCGTGCGGTGGTAGCAGAGGCGGCGAAACAGTACCCAAAAAAGATTGTGCCATTCGGCTTTGTCGACTTAGATGCCGCTGACGTCCTGGCTCAGGTGAAGGATTTTCATGCGCTAGGTTATCGTGGCCTCGGCGAATTGGAATTCGTAAGAAAACCCTACATTGATGCTTCGTATCTGCCGGTCTACGAACTCGCGAACCAGTACGGCTGGGTTCTGATGTTCCACACCGGCATTGTTTTGCGTCGTACGGTGGATCAACCGGAGGACGTGGCGTCCCACCGGATGCGGGCGTTTTATCTGGAGGAGATTGCGCGACGGTTTCCAAAATTGACGGTGATCGGAGCTCACTGCGGTAATCCCGAATATGAGTGGGCTGCAGAAGTTGCGCGTTGGAACCCCAACGTATTCTTCGACCTTAGTGGTTCCACATTGACCAAGATGAGCAATCGGTTGGATGAATTCAAGAAATTCTTCTGGTGGTCCGGCCAAGGGGAGTGGAAAACGGCAACGCCGGGTAACGATCAAAGTGCGTTTGCGAAACTCGTATTCGGATCCGACAGTGGCCTCGATGGAATTGAACGCGTGGTCAGTCAATATCGCGCTCTCTTCAGATCTTGCGATGTGCCTGCCAGCACACAACAAATGATTATGGGTCGGACGCTGGCGACCATACTTCGACTGTGAAGAATTAGAGCTGCGGAATCGTTTGCTCCATGTCGGTTTCATGAACCCTGTTGCGTCCGTAATCTCCGATCACGAGCTACTCGGCCCGTAAAGCTTCGATTGGCTGAATAGAAGCGGCCCGTATCGCCGGAAGCAAACTTGCTGCGCCGGAGCAGAGCAACAGAGCGGCCGCCGGCACCAGAAGCGACAGAGGATCGATGGCGCCCACTTGGTAGAGTCGGGATTTCAACAACCAGCCGATTATTAAGGCGACAGGCAGACCCATTACAATCCCGAGAAGAGTCTGTGCGAATGCGGATTGAAGTACAAAGACCGCAATCTGCGGCCGGTCAGCCCCGATCGCCATGCGCACGCCGATCTCGGGAGTGCGGCATGCAACGTTATACGCAGTGACGCCGTACAAGCCAACCGATGCGAGAATCAGCGACACCACACCAAACAACACGCTGAGTCGCGCAAGAAGGCGTCGCTCATCGAAGTTGACGTCGATCTGCTGCTGCAACGGCTGGATGCTGACAATTGCGAAGTTCGGATCCACATCCCGGAACACGTCCCGGACCTGGCGGTCAAGCCGCCCCGGATTGCCATCGATCCACAGCTGTGCTCCGGTGATGAAATGGCTCCACTTTTCGTTGTCCCTCGCGGAAGCATCGGTGTAGTCGGAATGTTGGGCAAGCGGTGCAAACACCATGGGCTCCGGCGCGTCTTCAGGATTCACGTATTTGGCATCCCGGACAACACCGACAATTTCGAAATCCTTGCTGTTGGCGGGACTAGAGAAGCCGAAGACTTTGCCGAGCGGATCGTCGCCTGGGAAGAACCGGCGCACGAATGTTTGATTGACGATAGCGACCTGTCGCGACGTTGCATTATCGGCTTCCGTGAATTCGCGCCCTTCAAGCGGTTCCTGACCGATGGTGCTGAAGTATCTCGGGCTCACACGATCCCACAGCACTCTTCGTGAGCCGTCGCTGCTGGGCGTCCCTTCTCCCGGTTTGACCACGAGCTGGTCCCAATGAGCCGTGAACGGGGAGTAGAGCGCCAGGCTCGCGCTGCGCACGCCAGGCAAACGTTCCAGACTCTCCTGCAGTTCGCGGTAGAGCAAATTCAGATGCTCGTGACTATATGCCGCCAGGGGCTCCTCCATGCGCACGGCGACGCGGTTTTGTGCAGTGAACCCGAAGTCCTGCCGCTCGAGATTGAGCAGGCTTCGGGTTAAAAGGCCTGCGCCCGCCAGAAGGCTGACCGAGGCCGCCACTTGCAATACGACGAGCATTTGGCGCAGACGCGGCTGGCTGTCTACACTCCCGCGCCCCGCGCCGCGCATCGCATCGATGGGATTCGTGCGTGCCAGCAGCCACGCCGGCGCCGTACCGAAACAGACACCGCTCAGCAGCGCCACCACCGCACAGAATCCCAGCATCGGCCACGACAGTCCCACATGCATCGCGATCCCGTTCGCAGGGCCGAAGGCAAGCAATACCACGATGTGGGTTCCCGCAACGCCAAGAAACACACCTACAATTCCGCCCAAAAGGGCAAGAACAAGGCTCTCTGTAAGCGCCTGCCGGATCAGCCGAGTTCCGGAAGCGCCGAGCGCACTCTGGATGGACACCTGCGCCCGGCGCGTCATACTTCGGGCAAGCAGCAGGTTCGCCACATTCGCACAGGCAATCAACAGAACCATCGCGCACACGGCGAGTAGAATCTTCAAACTCCTGCCGTACTCGTCGCCCAGCGTGCCCACTCCAGTCGTAGCCCGTGCGATTTCGATCCTCTGCTGCGGAAGTTGTTGTTCCAGTTCCAGTCGGTGATTCGGCATCATGTCGGCATCGGAAACCAGCCAGTGCCGCAGCAAGGAAGTCAGTTCCGATGAGGCGCCCGCAAGCTGTGCTCCCGGCCGTAACCGGCCGATTACGCGTAGCCATGCGCTCGAGTGAACGAGGTTGTAGGACGCTTCCGCGTCCGTTAGATATTCGGCTTGAAGAGGTATCCACAGAGACGGCGGAATACTGCTCATCGTGTCGCCATAAAAGCTCGGCGGCGTGATGCCCACTACTTTGAAGTTGAAGCCCTCGAACGTGAAGTCGGCATTCACCACCGAGAGATCGCCCCCGAAGTCGTCCTGCCAAGTGCGATAACTCATCACAGCCACGGGCGCCGAGTTCCTCTCGTCGTCAGCAAATGTAAAGAGCCGTCCGGCAAACGGCTGAACGCCCAGCGTCTGAAAATAATTGCCGCTTACGTATTCGCCCAACAGCGCCTGCGCTTGGCCTAAGTGGCTGCCGTAACGCACGCTGAGGATATGCGGCTCTGCCTGGAACGCCGCGACCTGCTCGAACTGCGGAGTAGCGCGGCGCAAACACTGATAAAAATCGTACGAGAAGATGCCCCATTCACCTTGCAGGTCATTCGAATAGCAGCAGATTTTTCCGGTGCCGATGCGGTAGAGGCTGCCGGGATCCGGGACGGGAAGCGACTTCAACATCACGGTGTAAATCAGCGAGAAGATTGCTGTGGTGGCGCCGATACCGAGCCCTAAGGTAAGCACGACGGTGATCGTGAATAGCGGCGCAAGGCGAATCTGGCGCAGGGAGTAGCGAACATCGGCGAGCACTGAAGAGCTCATTACACCATCATAGATCTTCGTTTTTCTGAACAATCAAGCGCCTAATAATCGCGATCCGCGTTACCAAACAGGACGCGAAAACTACGGGGAAGGTGCGTCAAGAGCCCTGCAACGATTTACCCCGAGTGGGTTGACATGCGAAACATGGCAGTCTGCTAGCCTTATTACTCCAGAATTCGAGGATCCAATCAGCGTGTATTAGCGCCACGCACCGAAACGGGCCCGATTGCCCATTTTAAACAAATACCACTTGATGACAGTGTGGTTCGGATATTTTGCCGCAACCATTTCAAATTTTGGAGGCTCTAACGGGCCTATCATGGATCTCGCAAGGATTTTCATTGTTCCTCAAAAATGAACTCGACTTCACAGCTCGCTCCGAAAATTCGAGCCCAGCGCTCGGCAGACAAGTCAGATGATTGTTTTGAGGATGTCAAACACATTCTCGATGGCGGTGCGCCACCGAGCATTTCTTTGTGGACCTGCTGTTCTTCACTGAAGCGATAGATGGATATGCTGGCTCTGGAAGGGCGTTGCCAAGCCGTTTTTCGAGCGTTACCCGCAGTATGTGAGTTGCAGGAATTTCATCACGGAGCTTGAAACGCCCCGACTGTATCGCCAGTTGCAGAAAGTGGAGAATTCGCCGAGAACTCTTGTCGCTAGTCGAGTCGTTAATGGGAATCCGATCCGCCTAAATGCGGCATGGGACTCTGAGTACAATGGCCTGCTTTTCTCAGCGCCCTGATTTCTAGGCATCCACGTACCGAAGAAGTAGTAGGTAAAGCGATCGACCATTTCACCGCTGAGAACTGCGTGTGGGGGCCGGTGTTTCTGTATCACTCGTGTTGACGGGACCCAAACGCACTTCTCTTTCTTCGATTGCGTGCCGGGTAACGAATAGTATTTTCAGCGCGCCGCTGGCGAAATATTCCCATTTCACTCAGTTGCTGGACGCCTTGTCTCGGATCCCTTAGCCTCTCAAACAAATGACTCGCCGGATGCCACCGCTTTCATTTCCTTCTTTCGGCGAAGATAGCTGTAGCGGTGGTACATCCTACTCAGCCACCTCTTGCGACGGCTGCCCTTCCGCTCTGCTTCATAAAATTTCAGAACCAGCTTGCGGTCTCTGGTTTTTCCTAACTGGTGGTTCAACTCTCGCCACGTCATCTTATTTTCCTTCCATTGTGTAACGCTTGCCCAAATCCCAGTTCGGGTGACCATTGTCGGGCATTACGACGATTATCTGCAAATCGCAAAGCGACGTTTGGAGTGTAAAGGTCTACTCGACAGGATCGGCCTTGGATTAGGGAGCCGCCAGCGCATGGCGAAAAATCGCATTACACTCAAGACCAATTAACTGGTGGTAGTATCGCCGGGGCATGTCTCAGCCAGGTTCAAAAAGCACCGAGCCGCAAGCCGTAACGCCGGTAATGAACTGCAAAATCCGCTCCAAAGACGGACCATGGCTTTGGCGTTTTTCTGTGTCCCAAAAGGGTTCGCGATTTCAGGTGACTGATTGGCAACGCGTAGTAGCTCGCCCGAAGCAATACGTTTTCACGTTTGAGTTCAGTAACGTTGAGAACTCCGCATGGATCGGTCCGTATCGTCTTGCTCAATTTCTGCGCAGAATGCTCTCGGAACGTGACAAAATTCAGACTGAGATTGTTGAACTGAGGTAGCGAGATCCTTACTCGCGTGCGCCTCATTCCAGTCGAGACGATTGAGAATTGGGATACGTTTGCGACCGGTGCCCATGATTCCGGCTTTGCGCAGTTCCCCCAGAGCGGCGGTGACGGATTCGCGATAGACGCGCAGGTGCTGCGCGATCTCCTGATGCGTCAAATCTTCGACGGAGTCTTCTTGCGCACGCTCAAGTAGCAGGCCGGCGATGCGCGGCATCAGCTGCCGGAAGGATGTGGACTCAAGGTTGAGAAGCACCCGGACAGAGCGGTCACTAATCAGATCGAGCAGGCGGCGCGTGACGACCGGGTATTGTTCGAGTAGGCTTCGAGATCCGAACGCTCGAGCACGCGAATGCGCGATGGCTCGGTAGTCTGGGCGGAGCAGTGGTACATGCGCTGGCCGACGCAGCCCATCTCGCCGAAGACCGCGGGCGGCTTTAATTCAGCGATGATCAACTTCCGCGTGCCGGAGGTGCGATAGGTTTGCACTCGTCCGTTCTCGACGAGAAACAGGCGCTCGCCGCTCTCACCAGCACGGAAGAAAATGTGCCCTTTTCGAAAGTCGCGCAGGCCACTCCCCTCTTCGAGCATCCGGAGACAGGCTACGGGGAGATCCTTGAACAGATCGACCGCGGAGAGCGCGGTGGCTTCGACGAGACTTTCGGATGCCTTGGCGCGGGCGTTGCCCGATAGCCCGAGTCACCGTCTTGCGAGGAAACGTGTCTGGAGCACCGCTCCCCGCAGCCGGTGGATGTTCCCTCGAAACGTCGTCCGTTGGCGTTTAGGCAAATCTTGGCAATTCCTGCTGCGTTTGACAGATAAATGAGAATCACTGAACATGCAAACTCGATCCTGGAGGACATGATGCTGGAACTTCGACCGAATTGTGAATGCTGCGACCGCGATTTACCCGCCGATTCCACGGATGCCATGATATGCACTTATGAATGCACCTTCTGTGTGGCGTGCGTCCAGCATGTGTTGAATGGCATCTGCCCAAACTGCGGTGGTAATCTGGTGCCAAGACCGATTCGCCCGCCCGCGATGTTATTGAAGAATCCCGCCTCGACCAAGCGAGTTGTGAAATCAGAAGGATGTCATCGGGCAGCTGCATGACAGGATGGTGAGCAGGTCTGTCCCGATCACCCCAATTGATCCACCGTGTCCTTAAAAAGGCGCGAGGAAATTCGGGCTTTCCTGCGGCGCAAACGCGCCACTGAGTTGGGCTACCGCCTCCTGGTCGCCTACACAAGAAGTCAGAGTATTAAGGCCTGTTAACAGAAGCCAGCGAGTTATTGGCGTTTGGTGAGGTGCAAAGAAAGACTATCCATTTAGACAGAGTCTGGATGGTTTAGTGCCGAGGCCGCTCTTGCTTCGCGCTGGAAACGAGCCAGCGCCTGCGGATTCTTCGCTACATCATCGGGCAGGAACTTCAGCGCAACCGCTCGGCTGAGCTTTAGGTCCTCGGCCTTGTAGACCACGCCCATTCCCCCAACCCCCAACTTATCGACGATGCGATAGTGCGAGATTGTCTGTCCAATCATTGGGGTGAAATCTTAGGGGCAGGCGTCGAGTAAGTCAATGAAAGTGCTGCGTTTGACTCTGTCCCGAGGAGTCAACTGGTGAAAAAATCGTCATTACACTCAGAACCAATACGCAATCCATTGGCTACTTCAATGGGCGCACGCCGGCGTCAGTGAGGGCGCCTTCAATTTGCTTCCAGGTTTGCTGCTCGGGGTAGCTTCCATCGATGTCTACGATCTTGGCCTTCGGGAAATAGTACGCAATCGCACCCATCTCTCGATGGTAGTCCTTGATCCGCTGTTCGAGAATCTCCGGTCGATCAATCTGACGGCCAGCTGTTTTGCCTCTCTTGCGGATGGTGTCGTCCGGCACTTGAAGTCGGAGTGCAACGAGTGTCATTTTTGAATCCGCGAAGATCTTAGCTAGATCCTCGGCCTGGAAGAGCGTTGCCGGATAGCCATCGAGGGTAAGGCCGTGACTCAGGTCTGTAGTCTTTAGCCGCTCTCGCAGAAGTCGGCTCATGGCCGGGTCATAGCGCATGTCAGCCAACGACATTCCTTGGCCCTTCAGCTTGTCGAGTTCACTCGCATTGTCCCGAATCAGATCCTCAATCGAGATACTTGGAATTCCATAAGTGTGTACGATCTCTTCCGCAAATCTAGTTTTTCCACTGAGAGGCGGTCCGATCAGAACGATGAGGGGCGCGGATGGAGCGCCAGACGTCGTAGGGACCGCTGTCTGCGCATTCAGACAAGCCAGCAGTATTGAGACTATCGCAATGAGTCGCAGCACGAAAGAATGTACCAAGAACAACGAAAGCACCGCCCCAAAAATGCTAACACTGGCAAAACTGCCAGTTCGGACCGCATGGGCAGGAAACGCAAACGAACGACATTGTCACCGAGTAGGGTGTCGGAAGTGGTTTCGATAACCTTCTGGTCACTCTCAGACCAACAGTTGGAAGTTGTTAATCGGGTTCATTACAGAAATGCGTGGCCAAGTAGTCGCTGCTAATAGCCAGATCCTCGCATCTTCGTCCGGCTCACAAAACAATCGTTCACAATGAGTGCGGGCCGTCCACGGCGAGACATCAGCACAATGCAAATATCGGGACGTCGGACAAGACACTCACTAGGCATGCTTGACGAAAGTCCTAATTTCACTCATCGCCCGTAAGAAGACGAGTAAAAGCGCACACTTGTGAAAACGCCTGTTAAGGACAATTGATGCAACAAACCGCGACTGTCATGCGTGACAGTTGACGGCCCATCGCATCCCACAGACTATCTGGCATCGTCTTTTCTCTCTCGGGGGCGCCCGAATCACCCCGACGCATTCGTGGGGAGGGCATGTCGGGGTTGTTTGGTCGGACTCATTGTCACGTATATGCCGTTCGCAAAATGTCGCGCCGCACTGCAAGAAACCCTTCGTCTTGTCTCCGACCTATCGTTCAGCGTGCGGCTAAATTTATACACTTTCTTCGTTTTGCTGTTGTTCCTATCGACCAAGGCTCCCGCGCAAGAGTCTCCCTTCATTTTTCCGGAAAAGGCGAAGGCAGACTGCACTGACGCTGCAGCTTCTATCGAGGTAGCACCCGCACCTAGTCCGGGGAATCATGAAAAGCATCCCCGACTGTTCTGGATCATTCCGACCTACTCCATCTCCAACGGCAAGTTGCCATCTCTGCTGTCACCGCACGATAAGTTTCGTTTGTTCGTGAAGAATGCAACTGATCCATATACCCTGGGCTACACCGCTCTTATGGCGGGCGTCGCACAAGCTAGTGGCGATCCACCTGGATACGGGCAGGGAGCGGCAGGATACGGCAAACGCCTAGGAGCCGGATTGGCGGACGATGCATCTGCGGGGTTCTTCACCACCTTTCTCTTTCCTTCTCTGCTTCACCAGGACCCTCGTTATTTTCGGCAGGCTTCGGGTCCTTTCAAGAACCGGCTGGCGCACGCATTGATCCGACCCGTAGTGACGCGCAAAGACTCGGGAGGTCATGCGTTTAACTGGTCAGGGCTGCTGGGCAGTGTTGCCGCGAGTAGCCTTTCGAATGCGTATTATCCGGCAGAGGATCGTGGTGCCGGTCCGACGTTCACACGGGTGGCGTGGGGAGTCCCGTTCGGTGCGCTTGACCACGTGATTGACGAATTTGGGCCGGATCTGGAAAGACTGTTCCTACGGAAAAAATAATGGCGCCAGTTGGCTGTTTCAGTGGGTCAGCCTCTCCACTCATCATTCGAACGGATCAATGTGAAATGAACCGGAAGGACTCGGAATTTGAGTGTTAAGGCCTGTGGCTGTCGAAAAACTCTTTTTCAAGAAATTCGCGAAAACAACTTTGCGTCACGCTTCGATTTAAGCGATGTTTTCGAATTCCAAGACATTTTGCATCCCCCAATTTTGGGTTGTTTGG
>Ga0070713_100000315_pt1 | contig 31616 bp, 30 predicted proteins | sample LARL82metaG_FD_65465 | JGI IMG/M metagenome (GOLD analysis project Ga0070713, IMG submission 65465) | Corn, switchgrass and miscanthus rhizosphere microbial communities from Kellogg Biological Station, Michigan, USA - LAR L8-2 metaG | ecosystem: Host-associated > Plants > Roots > Rhizosphere ... | reverse complement strand
CGGCGACGTCTACATCGTTGCGTCGAAGCTGGCGAATGAGGTCGCGTCGAAGTGCAACCTCGCCGATCCGAAACCGCTGGCGCATTTTGCCGGACGCAAGCTCGAGCGTTTGAACTTCCAGCATCCGTTTCTCGACCGCAAAGTTCTGGGCGTACTCGCTGACTACGTCACGATGGATACCGGCACCGGCGTGGTCCACACCGCTCCGTCGCATGGTGCGGAAGACTTCATGACCGGCGTGAAGTATGGACTCGATGCCACCAGCAACGTTGACGAAAAAGGAATTCTGCGCAACGGTCTTCCCGAATACACGGGCAAGCGCGTGTGGGACGCGAATCAACCCATCATCGACCTGGTGAAGTCACGCGGCGCTTTGCTGCATACGGAGAAGACGGAGCACTCCTATCCGCACTGTTGGCGCTGCCACAATCCTGTGATCTTCCGTGCCACCGAGCAGTGGTTCATTTCGATGGAAACGCCAATGCCCGGCGGCAAGGGCAAGAACGACACCTTCCGTTCGCGCACGCTGGAGGAGATCAAGAAGGTGAAGTGGGATCCATCCTGGGGCGAAGAGCGGATGGCGAATATGATCGAGACACGTCCTGACTGGTGCATCTCGCGCCAACGCGTTTGGGGCGTGCCGATCGCTGTGTTTCTCTGCTCCGGATGCGGCAAACCGCTCAATAACAAGGCAATCAATCAGAGAGTCGTCGAAGCGTTTCGCAAAGCCGGCGCCGACGTCTGGTTCACGCCTGAGGCAGTCACGATTCTTCCTGCCGGAACGAAGTGTCCGAATTGCAACAGCGAGAAGTTCGAAAAGGAAACGGACATCTTCGACGTGTGGCTCGAGTCAGGCGCAAGCTATCTCGCTCTCATCGATGACGAGCCCAGCTATCCGTGGCCCTCTGACCTTTACCTCGAGGGCGGCGACCAATACCGCGGATGGTTTCAGTCTGGCCTGCTCTGCGGCATGGGCACGAAGCAGACGCCTCCGTACAAAGGCGTGGTCACGCCGGGATGGACGCTAGACGAAAAAGGCCAGGCGATGTCGAAGTCGCGCGGCAACGACGTCGATCCGGTGGACATCTCCAGCCGCCTCGGCGGAGAAGTCGTCCGCTTGTGGTGCGCCTCAGTCGATTTCCGGGAGGACGTTGTTGGCTCTGAGGCGCTCATGCAGCGCGTGGGCGAGAACTACAAGAAGATTCGCAACACGTTCCGCTACATCCTGGGCAATTTGGGCGATTTCGATCCCGCGAAGGACGCGATTACCTACGCGCACATGGATCCACTCGACCAGTACATGCTGCGCCAGACTGCAGCTTTCACAAGCGATGTGCGGAACGCCTACGAAGAATTCGCGTTTCACAAGATTTATCACCGCTTGAATCACTTCTGCATCGTCGATCTGAGCGCGTTTCACTTCGATGTGCTGAAAGATCGGCTGTACATCTTCGCGACGAAGTCGAAAGCACGCCGCAGCGCCCAAACCGCGATCTGGAAGATCGGCGAGACGCTCACACGTCTGATGGCACCGATCATGTCGTTCACCTGCGAGGAGGTCTGGCAGTATTTGCCGCAGCTCGCTTCGCGGGAGCAGAGCGTGCACCTGGCGCTATTCCCCGGCGCGGCAGATATTCTTGGCAGCGCGACAGCAACCGACCCAAAGGCCGACGAAGACTGGACGGCACTGCGGTCCGTGCGCGACGAAGTCTTAAAAGCCCTCGAAACCGCGCGCAACAACAAGCTGATCGGTACTCCACTCGAAGCGCAAATATCAATCACGGCCGCGGATCCGGTGTTCTCGCTTCTGCAGCGTCATGCAGAGCAACTCCGGTATCTGTTTATCGTGTCGCACGTGACCCTGACTCAAGGATCGGGCAACGGCACGAGCGGCGTGAAAGTCGAAGTGAAGAAAGCCGATGGCGCGAAATGCGACCGGTGCTGGAACTACTCGGTTCACGTTGGTGAGGACAAGAATTATCCAACAGTCTGCGAGCGCTGCAGCGCCGTGCTGAAAGAACTCGAAGCGGGTAGCTCAGAGTGAGCGCCCTTCCCGGGTCGGAATCACGTCCCACGGCGCGGGGAATTTTCTGGGGCGGCCTGACGTGCGGCGTACTTGATATCACCGCCGCACTCGTCGTCTATGGGATGTTCGGCGCCAAACCCATCCCCCTGTTGCAGGGGATCGCCGCAGGACTCCTTGGCCCGCGCGCTATGTCGGGCGGACTGCCGACCGCGGCACTCGGCCTTGTCTGTCATTTCGTCATCGCGTTTCTTGCCGCCACCGTCTACTACTTCATCGCAACCATTCTTCGTGCGGTGCTGCAGCACGCCATCTGGGCGGGCGTGTTCTACGGGATCGCGGTTTATTTCTTTATGAATCGCGTGGTGGTGCCCCTCTCGGCAGCCCGCAAGTTCCCTTTCTCCCTGAGAATGATGTTCATCGGGATCACCATTCACATCTTCTGCGTAGGACTTCCCATTGCGCTCGCCGCGCGTCGTTTCTCCGCCCGTGTGAATGCGTGAGTCACCGCATTGTTCTGTTTCGACCGAGTGGATGCATTCCGTTTACTATGCTGTTGGACCTGATTCCCGAATGACCAAGAACTCCGCGCGCTCTGTCCACTTCCTGCTGGCCTTGCTTGTTATCGCTCTCGACCGTTGGTCGAAGAGCATGGTCGCCGCACGCATCCCCCTGTACCAGCAAAGCAAGATCATTCCCGGATTTTTTGATATCACTCACACCGAAAACACGGGCGCTGCCTTCAGCCTGTTTGCCGATTCCCCCGCGCATTGGAAGACGGCCATGCTAATCACCTTCTCTGCCGTGGCGATGGTCGTGGTGTCGGTTCTATTGTGGAGGCAAGCGCGCGCGCTAACCATGACCTCAATCGCGCTGTCGTTGATTTTGGGAGGAGCGATCGGAAACTTATGGGACCGCGTGGCGACGGGCCGGGTCGTCGATTTTCTACTGCTCTATGTGAAGAACTACCGCTGGCCGGTATTCAATCTCGCCGATAGCGCGATCGTGATCGGCGCCAGCCTGCTAGTGCTGGAGATTATGTTCGTACATCCGAAGCACACGACCGAAGCATAATTCCTGTCTCGTTGTTCGAATTGCCAATCGTATGAGCGACATCCCGAAGGCCCGCGCTTTACCAGCGGGTCGAGGGATCTCATGACATCGCAGTTTAGCCATGGGAGATCCTTCACTCCGCCTGAAAAACGGCTCCGTTCAGGATGACACCAGATGGAACAGACCTACCGCAAATCCACCTGGCCGGCGCCTACATGCGCGTGCAGCCGATACTTGCCCGGGCCTTTCTGATCGAATGAGCGGAACAGTCCTCCCTTGTTCACGCCGAAAGCCAAAGCATCAATCTGCCCGCTGTTCACAGACGCGTCGACGCGAGCGTACTCCTCGCTCTTGCCGACATCGATGTTCAACTGTCCAAAGCTGATCTCCGCATCTTTGTCGCCGGTGACGTCGCGCACGTCGAGCTGTCCGGCCATCATTCGCGCATAGAGATCGGACGATTTCGGAATCTCGACGCGCACCTGGAAATTGTTGTGAGGACATCCCGTCAAGCGCAGGTCGGCGCGATCGCCCGAGATCTCGAGACGCACCCTCACATCCTCACGCTCGGGATGATATGAAACCCGAACGGCGGAATGATCCGTGCCCACAACCTCCACACCGCTGGAACAGAGGCTCATGCGGATGCGTCCACCGGCGACGAACTTGGCCTCCACGGGACTCTTCCCTCTCTCGTCAACTTTCGCGTCCTGCGCGTATGACAGCGCCGTGCCCAGCAGCAAAAAACCGAATAGGGTTCTCATGGGCGCACCCTCCCTCTGATAGGCAGATACGCGAGGCAACATGAATTTGTTCCCGCAAAGCTCGTGTTTTCAATACACGCCAATTCGATCCGCTTGTTCTGAGAAATGACTCGTGCGGCGCTTGCAAGCGCCACTTTGGAACGATCCAACCGCGATCCAAGGCGAAGGATGGGTCAGTGACCAGAAGGCTGTACGGGCTAGTTAAATCGGTTTAACTGTCGGCTGTATGTATATGATTTTATTGCGCTTACACGTACTACTTTACACAGTTATTCGCGCGCTAACCAGCGTGTTCCCATGGGGTTGCGGACGGTGCACAAGAAATGGTGCAACCAACTGCGCAGAGTCCCATTGACTTTCCCTTCCTAAGGGTACCCACCCCTGCTTGTGGGTCCAGCGTTTAATCCGCGAAATCCGCGGGAATCCGCGGAACGGAAGTTGAGCTAGGGAGTCCCATACAACTGCCGGTAAACGTTTGAGTTTCGCATGATGGCCTGCACGTACTCGCGAGTCTCAGTGAATGGAATGGACTCGACGAACTCGGCGGCATCACGATACTTGCCCTGCCCCATCCACTCCACTACGCGGTCTGACCCGGCGTTGTAAGCCGCGAGCGCCTGCTCAAATGATCCGCCAAACTGGTCGACCATTCCTCGGAAGTAGCGTGTCCCGAGTTCCAAATTGACGGTCGGCGTGTAGAGCTGGCTGGGGCTATATCCCCTCACGGGGATCTGCCGAGCCACGAGTTTCCCGGTCCGCGGAAGCAGCTGCATGAGTCCCACAGCGTTGGCGCGTGACACCGCGATCGGATTAAACTCTGATTCCTGCCGGATCAATGAAGCCACGAGATACGGATCGAGTCCATTCGCCGTCGAGAATTTTTTCAAGTCTGTCCAGAAGGGCCTCGGAAATAAGGCTTCCCAGTACTCGCGCGGAAGCGTTGGTATATCGACGGCGAAATAGCTTGGCACCGAACGCTTCATCAATTCGATCGCGCGGTCGTAGTGGCCGGTATCGATGTAGAGTTGCGCGGTCTCTGCCGGAGCCCAGCTCTTGTCATCATCGTCACTGGACGCCTTTTCCAGTTCACGAACGGCGAGATCGATGAGGCCTCCGTTGCCCAGCAGTTTTGCTTTCTGATAATGCAGATCGTCAGGCGGAGCCTCGATCAGCGTGATCTTCTCGCCATGTTCCAGCGGAGGAATGTGGTCGAGCAGCGGATACTGCCCGGGTGCATCCGCGCCCGCAGGAAGCTTCTTCATCCGTTCGCGGGCCAGCTCCGCATAGTAGTAGTTGCGATAGCGGTCCGATAATTTCTGATAAAACGCCCGCGCCAACGTGGGATCGTTGTCTTCTTCAGCCAGGCGGGCGCGCCAATACAGCGCCGAATTGGCTTCGTTCCCGCCGGGATATACCGCAATCTGTTCTTCAAACAGCTTCTTGGCTTCGTCATTGCGTCCCATGCGCAACGTGAGCCATGCAGCCTTCCAGTGCGCGTAAGAAGCCTTTGCTCCCTTGGGAAAACGCTGCTGCAGTTCGCGGAAAGCATCAAGCGCCTGATCGTATTCGTGATGCACCAGGTGCAGGTTCGCGACCGACAGCAATGCCGACTCGAGCCAAGAGCTTGTCGGCGCAGTCTGACGAAGCTGATCGACGAGTTGGTAGAACGCCTGATTCTCGTCCGAGGCCCAGGCAACCTCGCCGAGAATGTAAAGACGCTGCGCCTGCTGATCGGGTGTAGCTCCCACAAGCGATGACAGTTCTGCCTTGGCTTCGCGGTTGCGTCCTCCATGATGGAGTGCGTCGGCCAACGCAAGCTCTGCTGCCGGACGATCCTCCGGCTTCGCTTTGATCAGCAGATCACGATATGCATCAGCCGCATCGCTATAGCGGCGCCCCTTCATCAGCAGATCGGCGCGCGTCTTGAGTTGTGTGGAACTCGGCAGCCCCACAATAGAAAGCTTCTTCAGTTCCGTGTAAGCGGCATCGGCATCCGCCGAGGTGGGCATGTTGTAGTAGACATTGCTCAGCGCGTCCGATGCTTTTGCGCCCTGGCCAATGGCGGCATAAGCCTTGCCAACCGCCAGCTCAATGTCGGAGCGCGCGGGCTTGCGGTCTTTTTCCAGAAGCTCAGCTGCTTCGGCTGCGCGGCCTTCGCTCAAGAGGGCGTTGGCATAACTCAAGTGCGCGTCGCGGATCAGGAGCGAGTCGGGATAGGTTTCCTCAAAATTCGCGATCGCCGCCATGCCTTCCGCCTGGCGTCCAGTCTGCAGGTAGCAGGTGCTCAGGTAGTACGTGATGTAGTCGCCAAGATCGCCAGCCATGGGCTTGGCCCGGTTCAGCGGCTCGATGGCCTTGGCATAGTCCTTGTCGATGAAATGGGCATATCCCACGACGAGCCAGGCCAGCGCGCCGGCATCTTCTTTGGAGTGGGCGCGCGCATAAGCTTCCACGCCCGCGTAAGCGGCCGGAGTGCGGTCGGAAATCAACTGCTGCGCCATGAGCCGCAACGTAGTCGATGCCACGAACGCCTGCCGGATGCGGCGTACACGAGGAGAGATCGGACGTCTCCTGCGCTTTGCCGCTGCCACGCCTGCCTTCTTCGCCGTGGATGAACGCCTTGCTGGGCTCTTGGACGTCGCTTTAGCACCAGACTGATCGGGTTCAGTCTTGGGAGGTGGCGTCTTGGGCGCCGTTGGAGACTGCTTGTCAGGAGAATCCGCCGCAGCAGGATTGGACGACTGCTGCGGAGTCTTCACGGCAAACAAAAGCGCGCTGCCCGGCAGAACGCACACGCCTGCCAGAGCGAGCAACCACAACCACTTGAGACCCATTCGAACCACTTTTAATTAGATGCGCGGATCTGCGCTAACCAGAACCTGTTTATCAGAGCTTTGAGCTGCGAGCGCCGAGCTACGAGAAATCGAGCTCAATTTCTCGTAGCTCGAAGCTCATGGCTCGAAGCTACATTGTTACTTCTTGAAACTTCCGCCCATCACCGAGAGATCGTCTTCTGCCAGGCTGCGGACGACTTCCTTCTGGAAATAGTCGCCAGTCGCGGCCGCCGTGCTGCCGTAACGCTTCGTGAAGGTAGCGCGGCTCTTCTCAATGTCTTCTTTCAGGCGGTCGTACAAGTCTTTGTTGCGGCGTCCCTCATTCACCTTCGCCTGGTTGTAGAGCTTGATCTCATCGACCAGCAGGCGCGCGAACCGCTGCGCCTTGCGATGCGTATCGGCATCCTCGGCGGAAAGGCCGGCGAAAGGATCGGCAGCCGGGGCCGCGGCAGCGCTCGCCGAAGCCGATGCCGCCACCTCGACAACTTCGGCGACAGGCTCGGGTTCGGGCACTCTCGCGGTGTGCCTGGGAGAGTGCGATGCAAAGGGATCGGAATAAGAGCTGACGGCTTGAACGGGGGCTGCGGCCGGAGGCGGAGGCGACGGAACGCTCTCGACCGCCTCGCGCTGTTGTACCTGTTTGCGCAAGGACGCGACTTCGAGCCACGCGCTGGTGGCCATCACCAGAATTTCCAGTGAGCCGGAGTCCAGAAGATTATCGGCGCCGCCGTCGGCATATAGCAGAGCAGCGACCTTGTCTTTCAAGACCAGGGGCAGCACCAGGATCTGCTCGTTTTCCGGTCCGCCAAACTGCTTCACGAAACGGCGATCCATCTCGGCGATGTTGGCCGGCGTCGCCACACGATTCTGATAGGCGTGAGCCGCGGGGCCAGCCGTGATGTCGAGCGGGAAATCTTTGATCGCCTCGTCTTCGCCAAAGCCCCGTGCTTGCCACCCGCTGGCTGCACCGCCTTTGATCACGAATAGTGCGACGCGTGCCGCGCTGGAGCTGCCGGCATCGAGCAGAGCCTTGAGAATTTCCTTCTGCGTGCTTCCGCTATGGATTGTGGAAACGGCGTTGACCAGGCCAGTTGGCGCACCGCCGGATGCCGCCGCACTTGCGCCTGATGACGCACTCGGCAACTCCGCAATGACCCGTTCCACCAGTTCCGATTGCAGCAGGGGAAGCCGTCGTTCCAGGACCTGCGCCACCGCGCGCTCAACGATTTGCTGGAGTTCCTTGCTCATCAGAGGACCGATCTCACCGCCACAGCCGTGTCTGACATTCCATCGTCCGAAAGGACACTGCCCTAACTTCGGATTATAGGAGTACTTCGAACCCGTGTGGCAGGGTACCGAAGTACCCTGTTCGCCCGGGTAACCCACGGCCTCGAAATTTCGATTTTATAGCAATCCGCTGAGGATCGACGGCAAGATGGGCAATTCAGGATTGTTTAACTCGACACCCAAGCGGGTTTCCGCAACTTATCACTTGCATGGGTAAGTCTCGTTGCGATCTTGCAACGGTCATTTGGGCGCGAACGGTGCGCACCTGTGCTAGCCTTCCGTATTGCAAAACGAGGCCAAAATGCCAGAGAACAAGACCAAGGCGACGAGTCTGAGCGTCACTGCATACATCGAGGGGCTGACCGATCCGACGCGGCGCTCTGACGCGAGAGAGTTAGTTAAAGTTATGCACCGGGCATCCGGCGAAAAACCGAGACTCTGGGGACCATCCATTGTTGGCTTCGGCAGCTATCACTACAAATATGAAAGTGGCCGTGAGGGCGACATGCCGCTTATCAGCTTTTCCCCGCGCAAGTCGGCGATGGTTCTGTACAGTATGCTGGGCCACGCCGACGCAAAGGCTGTCCTGGTCAAACTCGGGCGACACACCACAGGCAAGGGCTGCCTCTACATCAAAAAGCTTGCGGATGTGGATCCTGCAGTACTTGAGACGCTTATCAAAAACGCGGTTGCCCACTACCGCGCTCGCGCCAAAAAGACTTCTTGACCGGGAGCAGTCTCGCCGTTGACCTTTTACGGTAACTCAAACATCGCCAGGAGCTCAGCTTCGGTTATCGAGAAAGTACAGTAAGCGACAGTTAGTTCCGCCGGGCCACAATGCGTTTGGCTGTGTTGTAAACCACGCCTGCCTCCATGCTTCCGGCCGCAATCGAGGCCAATTGACTTTCGAGTTGATCCATTTCGTGTCGGTCAAATGCTTGAACTGCGAAGTCATTGCGGCCCCATGTACGGAGATTGGCTAAATGAAGCTGGGCCATGTCGCGTGCAGATTTCTTTAAAACCACACTTTCGCTGCAGACCAGACTCCAACCGGTGTTTCTAAACGCATCGGTGAGCAATGCTCCGACATTTAACTCGTGCCCGTAGTGTTTCTGCATCTTAGCCACCATCTCGTAATATCGAAAAAACGCCGGGTGTGTCGAATGCAGAGCCTCCGTTTCATGAATCGCGAGTATAGCTCCTGATCCAGCAGCGTGAGCCCAAGATTCGAGAGCAGCATGGGGCGATGGAAGATGAGTCAACAGAAATCGGCAGAAAATGAAATCTGCGTTGGCCACCGGGAATGGCGTCATGAGAACATCGTGCCGAATGAACTCAAGCTGAGGTTGATTTATGCGAGCCTCGGCGAGGAAAGCCTCGGATGAATCCAGACCGACAGTCCGTTTCGGGCTCAACGTGGCTTCTATCAAGTATGTAGACCAGCCCGGGCCACATCCGAGATCCAGAGCGACTTCAGAGCGACGCCCATTGAATTCGGACTGCACTGCGTTTAACAGATCTCGAGTCTCCTGCTCATAGACTTCTGCCAAACGGTGCAACCGCCGGCTTGCCTCCGGGTTATCGCCAAACGTGTAGACCATAGTGTTACTATAACGGCCCCATCACATGACAACCGGCCTTCTCACGGTGCGGCATCGGGAACGTGCACGAAAGCTAAACAACTTCTGCGTGCCGGGTACCATGCACACGAATGCGGCAACGATTCTCAGTAAGCTTAGGAAGTGTGGCGACTTACCGATTCACAGGATCCCCTCGCAGCATCGCAGATCTTGCGTCGACCTTTTGTTTGGAATACCGGAGCGGAGTTAAAAACTCATCGCGCGTAGTTTTCCCAGAATATCTAAGCAAACATCGCAAAAGGCCAGAGCACAGCCGAACTGAATGTATAATGTTGACAAAATATCGCAGCCTCCTGCCAGCATCCTGATGTGCCGCTCCTATCAGTAGCCCGACTGAGGCTTCCGTTTCCTTGGAGTGGTTTGGGTGAAAACGACTGCCTTCCGCTTGTGCTTGACCGCATTGGTGTTGCTCACTGCCTTCCTGGTTTCCTGTGGAGGGTCAAAAAAATCTGTTCCTGCAGGTCCCGTTCCCGCGGCGAATACCACTCTGCAAGCTGAGACGGGCAACAACACCAGCACGGCCGGTTCTTTTGCGGCGCAAAGCAATGGCAACGCCCGTGCCAGTAACGTCAGCAAGCTTCCCATCGCATCTCTGCTCTACAGCGGAGCTACGACCAAAATCTATGTCACTTGGCTCGGCTGGTTCGGACAGCCGAATCACATGGACGTCGGCTATGTTTCAGACTCGACGACACAGGTCCATGCGCAGGTCCAGGACATGATCAGCCGTGGCATCGCCGGAGCCATTGCCGACTGGCACGGCCTGGGCAACGCTTCCAGCGAAGCCGCCACACAGTTGCTCAAAAAGGAAGCTGAGGCGAATTCCGGCCAATTCCAGTTTGCCATCATGGAAGACAAAGGCTCGCTCGGCGCGGCTGCCATCGACAACGGATGCGACGTGACCGATCAGCTCATTTCAGACTTGACTTACATTGCATCGCAATATGAGTCCTCTCCTGCGTATATACGCGTAAACGACCGCCCACTGGTGTACTTCTTCGATGTGGACGCTTACTACATAGATTGGCCGCGGCTGCTTTCGTCGGTCCCTGGGAACCCGTTTGTACTGCTTCGGGGGACCAACGGTTTTACGAGGAGTACGGCTGACGGAGGATATTCATGGGTGAGCATTCAACAGAGTAGTCCTTTCGATCCGGAACTCAATTTGCAGCAGACGTTTTTTCAGGCGGCGCAACAGGCTCCGCAGCGACTAGCGGTCGGCACGGCTTTCAAAGGTTTCAATGACACGCTTGCCGCATGGGGAACGAACCGCGTCATTGATCAGAACTGCGGAGAGACCTGGCTTCAGAGTCTCAGTGAAATCGGAAAGTTCTATTCCAGCGGGAACCAGCTGCCCGCTTTGCAGATTGCTACCTGGAACGACTATGAGGAAGGCACAAGCATCGAAGACGGAATTGATAACTGCGTTTTCCTGACCCCCTCACAATCTGGCAATACCATCAGCTGGAGTGTCAACGGCAACGAGGACACGATTGACCACTACACGGTGTTTGTCAGCACGGATGGCACAAACCTCTCGCCCCTGATTGATGTCCCGAGCGGTACCCATGCCGTGGATCTGAGCAAAGCGAGTCTTTCCGCGTCGACAACATATTTCGTGTTTGTGAAAGCCGTAGGACAGCCCAGCATTCAGAACAAAATGTCGCCAGCGATTGCGTTCCGCGTCGGGGACCAGCCTCCCTCGGCTGCGCTTGCAGTGTCGCAGAGCGGCGGACTTACCTACAGCGCGTCAACCTCGGCATCGTCAGGCAACGTCGCTCAATCCGTAATTGATTTTGGTGACGGGACTGTCGTCAATGGTGGATCCGCCTCGCACACCTACAGCCGTGTCGGAAAGTACCTTATTACTGCAACCGTGTCGGACGCGGCGGGCGCCTCTTCGGTCGCCGTGCAACAAATTTCGGCGAAACCATCCTCGAGTGGCGTCACTATATCGTCGCCAGGCAACAACACAAGCGCAAATTGGCCCACCTCGCTTGTCGCTTCCGCAAATTCCCAGACTGCAGTGTCCGCAATGCAGGTACTCATTGATGGCAGTGTGGCCTACGCTGCACACGGCGATACCATCAACACGACGCTCAAGGTGTTTACAGGTACACATCAAATTACGGTGCAGTCGCTCGATGCCTCAGACAATGCCACGGCTTCGGCATCTCTGACGGTTGACGGCGAACCCGGCGATATTTCACCCACGGCCCATATCACTGTCACCGCGATGCCCAACATATCGCCCACAACCGTTCTTGGCTGCACCGCCACGTCGAGCGATCCAGACGGGTTCGTGAACGGTCTTCTGCTGCAATACTCCGATGGCAGCAAATTCTCTACACCGGCAGCTCTTGAAACCTTCGCCGCACCGGGCACCTACACTGCAACGGCTACAGTGACCGACAACTTTGGCGCGACTAATACGACGACGACGACTTTCAGTGTCGGTGGTGGCTCAGTAATGGTTATGGCTAACCCAGTGATTGAGAATCAGCAGCGACGTCAGGATGAAATCCCGTCAGGCTCAATGCAGCTACGACAACAAGCCGCACCCTCGCTGGTACTAGGTCGGCACTGAGGGGATAGAGAATCCAAATATCCTGCATTCATCGCCAAATGTTGGCAACGAATTTGCCCAGCTCGACACCAATGGCAAGCGATGCACACAGAAGGATGGCAAAGGCTACGATCGTTACTATTTTTTCTAGCGGCCGCTTTCGGGGCATAACGGAACCCCCAAGGCGAAGAGGCACAGCAGCACCACTATGGCCTTTGGCGAGATCTTAACCTCCAAGGACTGAAACGCCTGTCACTACCGGTATCGCCTTGAACCTTTTGACTATTTCGGTTGCAACAAGGTTGCTCAAGTTCAAACGTAAAGGATGGGTATGCGTGTGAGTTCCTGAAGGGTGGGGATTGCCGCCCAAGACCCCAAGCACAGAGACGCACCGCTTCCAACGAGCCTGCGACCTAGAAAATACTCAGCACACAGGTTCGCACGCGAGACGGCCTTCGTGGGGCACAAATCAAGCGGAACGTCTTCGAACCAAGTGATAGATGCCCAGGAGCAGGATTGCGCCGAGCAACGACATGATAAAGCCAGCCGACTGCCCTTCCTGATACCAGCCGATGACACGACCAAGCCAGGTTGCGACAACCGATCCCGCAATGCCAAGGAGTATCGTCACTATGAACCCGCCTGGATCTTTTCCAGGCATGATGAGCTTGGCCAATGCGCCTACAACGAGCCCAATCAACGCGACCCAAAGCCAATGCATAAGGTCCTCCGATCTGCAGTTGTGCAGAAAACCCCAGGGCCCGAACGCGGCGGTAAGTATATACCGCTGCGGGTCATCTCGAAATGGCGTCTGAGATGTCGCGGGATTGTAGACAGAAGCATAACTAAGTGGACTGGCCGGCCTTCTCGATCTGCTTCAATCTCTCCGTCAGCAATTCCCTTTCCCGCAGGTTTTGCGTCATGTCAATGGCGCGCTGAATCTCCTCACGCGCCTCAGGGAACCGGCCCATCTTCATCAGCAGATCTCCGCGAACACTGTGAAGCAGATGATAGCCAGCCAGCGCAGAGTCAGGGGTGGGCGTGGCGATGGCGTCGAGTACATCAAGCCCAGCGGCCGGGCCTTGCGCCATACCCACAGCGACTGCTCGATTCAGTGCCACGATGGGAGATGGCGCGGTTTGCATCAGAGCGTCGTAGAGAAGAACGACGCGTTCCCAGTCAGTCTCTCCGGCTGTGCGAGCTCGCATGTGACAGGCAGCAATCGCTGCCTGCAAAGCGTAGTAGTTGGCCTCACCGCCTAGCCTTTGCGCGTGTTCCATCGCAGTCATTCCCCGCTGGATCTGCGTCTGGTCCCACAAAGAGCGATCCTGATCCGGCAGCAAGACCGCCTCACCGTTGCTTCCCCGGCGAGCCACAGTGCGCGACGCATTGAGTTCCATGAGAGCCAGAAGTGCGTGAACTTCAGACTCGGCGGGAAGAAGTTGCGCCAGAAGGCGCCCGAGCCGCAGCGCGTCTTCCACGAGTACGGTGCGCATCCACTCCTCTCCTGAGGTCGCGGTATAGCCCTCATTGAAGATCAGGTAGACGACGGAAAGTACTGATTGCACCCTGCGGCGCAACTCTTCACCGCGGGGCGTCTCAAAGGGGACATGAGCTTCCGAGAGAGTCTTCTTGGCGCGAAAGATCCGCTGCCCCATCGTTTTCTCAGGAACAAGGAAGGCGCGGGCGATCTCCGCCGTTGTAAGGCCGCCAATCAAACGCAACGTAAGCGCGACGCGTCCTTCCAGCGAAAGTACCGGATGGCACGCGGTAAAGATAAGCCGCAGCACGTCATCGTCGATCACCTGATCCAGAGCGTGGTCCATCGCCTCTCCAAGCCGCTGCTGTTGCTCTTGAAGGTCGCGCGCAATTTCTTCGTGCTGTTGTGTAAGCATCTGCCCACGGCGCAGACCATCGATGGCACGCCGCTTCGCCGCCGTCATCAGCCACGCAGCGGGATTTTCGGGGATACCTTCCTGGGGCCACCGCTCAAGGGCTGCAACCAGCGCGTCCTGAGCCAGTTCCTCGGCAACGCCGATATCGCGGGTGACGCGGGCAATCGCAGCGATGAGCCGCGGAGACTCGATCTTCCACACCGCCTCGATCGTCCGGTGGACATCGCTCATGTTCGCCTGACTCCATCTTAATGGTCGTCAGGCAAACACGTTACCGATGCAAGTGAGTTGGCGGCCTGTCGCCGCCGCTCACTCGTATTTCTTCGTTTGTTTTAGTTTGTCGAGAGCCGAGTCCCAAGGAGGCCACTGCGCAGCACCAGTTCGCTACTGCCGTACCGATCAGTCCTTTTCGGGGGCCGGCATGAAGAAAATCTCTCGCACCTCGACCGCGAAACGGCACGCTTTGCCGCCCTTGCGCGCCCACGCTACGGCTTCGTCCATGTCAGCGCATTCCAGTATCCACAACCCGCCTACGTGCTCCTTGGCTTCCAGGTAAGGGCCGTCGGTGAGCAGCAGTTCGCCATTGGGCTGCGTCCGCAGTGTGCGGGCCGGGCCCAGGCCGCCAGCGAACTTCCTGACACCAGCAGCGATCATTTCGCGATTGAGCGCGTGAATCTCCTCCGCATCCGCTTCGCTCACGGTGGAGGGATCGAAATTGTCGGGGAGGTAACCAGAAACCAGATAGTGCGGCATGTCGTCTCCTGAAATGGTTTTCAGCCGGGCGATTTGTCCCGCCTTCACTATAACGACGAACGGCGAGACCGGAATTCTACAGATTGTCGAGAAGAATTTTAGTTCTTAACAATAGCCCAGACAGAACCGACCTTGGCTAACGTATAGTTATGGCCTCAGTTGGTAAAAAACAGCCGGGTGGAGATGCTTAGAGTGGCCAACGACTTTCCTCGCTTTGACCTGAAGGGTGATGTGGCATTGGTGACTGGTGCGGCTCGCGGTCTGGGTCGTGCCATCGCTCTCGCTCTTGCTCACGCTGGCGCTGATGTGGCGCTGGGCTTGAGAGATGCCAAAACCGGAGGTGAGTTGGCCCGCGAGATTGAAGCGATCGGTCGGCGCGTATTGCCGCTGCAGATGGACATGATGCAACTGGAGCAAATCTCTCGCGCCATCGACGATACGACCGCGCATTTCGGCCGGCTCGACATCCTGGTGAACAACGCAGGTTTGTCGCCGGAAAATCTTGCGGAGAATGTGCGTGAGGAAGATTTTGATTCGACTTTAAGAGTGAATCTGAAAGGTACTTTTTTTGCTAGCCAGGCGGCTGGGCGGGTGATGATCCGACAGAAGAGCGGAAACATCATCAACATGAGTTCGCAGGCGGGCTGTGTGGCGCTGCCGACGGAGTCCGTTTATTGCATGACAAAAGCCGCCATTGCACACCTGACGAAGTGTCTGGCCGTGGAATGGGGCAAGCACAACATCAGAGTTAACGCCGTTGCCCCCACATTCATCCGCACGCCAGGTACGGAATCGTGCTTGGCAGACCCGGCATTCCGCAGCAACGTCGTCGAACGCATCGCAGCGTTACACCGCATTGGTGAACCGATGGACGTCGCCGGTGCCGTCGTCTTTCTTGCTTCGCCCGCTGCATCGCTGATCACCGGTCATACTCTTCTGATCGACGGTGGCTGGACCGCGCTGTAAAGAGCGGCCATCGGCGCACATCCCCATCAGTCGATGACTGAAGGCTAGTTCGGCTCGACACCGTAGTTCCGGTGCATGCCCACGTGCAGCCGTACTCTTTCTCCCGGTTCAGCAACTAGTCGAAACACCGCCATCGAGCCGTTAATGCTAGTGGGTTGGGGGTCGGAGTCCACGATCCAACTATTCGGAACCTCATGGTGAACGATGAACACGGTAGGTTTGTCGGTTGGATTCTGGACGACGTATTCCTGTTCAGCGACCCGAACATTGAAGCGAGAGCGCTGGCCATTCGTGATCTTTTCTTCAATATGCTGGGAGGACAAAACGCTCTCAAGATGACAAATAGCGTCATCGCGAAAGGCTTCAACGTGGTCGCCAACCACTAAGGGGTCGGACTCAGGCTCGATCCGTCACGATTTGTCAACGATGATTCCGGGTGGGTCTGGTATAACCCACACAACAAATTGCACTTCGGCATCTTCGTATCGTCCAGTAATCTCCCAGCATCCTGGTGTCGGGAAGTTGATCCCTCCGAGCATGAATGCTTTCCAATCCCGGTTGAATGTTGGCCCTGCCGAAATCTCAGGCGGCGGAGTGGGTGCATCGAGTCGTCTCGCCGTGATAGTCAACTTCGACGCGGTCTCATCAGGAATCCAGCGAGGATAGTGGCTCCACTCTTCTCGAAACCATAACGTCTTTTCTCCTTGTCCCCATATCCCATTGCTAGGAAGGTAGGTCCAGAGTTGGTCCGTGCCGAACCAATCAACGCCTCTGGCCGAATAGGGCTTAGGAGGCACAAAAGTATGTTCCAAAGGATTTGTCACTACGCAGGTCTCCGGCACATTGTGAATCTTTTTATGTTGGCTCAGAGCAGGCGATGAAAGAGAAAGCAGAGACAACAACAGGAGAAGGCGTGTGAACAACATAGAGCCTCCAGCGCGATTCGCTGATTCTACATCTTTGTAAGACGCTCAAAAGCGAACAAGGTTGGGAAAAACTGGAAAACATTCTGGGCGCGAGAAACTCGCCCCAGACGCGACGCACTTGCTTCGCTGGGCTTGCGGCCAAAAAAACGTAACCGTCTTCCTCTATCGCCTTTTCTACTCAGTCTCGCCTCGGAGGCCCCAACGTTCGGCTTTTCAACCGGGTCCTCGACATCCCGCCGATTCAACTCTGCATCGAACCTGCACCAAAAAACTGTCGCGAACGTTATGAATTGGAGGCAGGCGATGAGGCAGGACGGTTTTGTGGGCGAAATCGCAAAGCAGGAGTGGATGAAGCCTGCGGAGGAAGGTCTACAAAATTTCATTCACAAAGCTTTCCGGTTCAAAGGCGGGCGGCAGGCGAAGAATTTTCTTCATGGAACATGGATCGGGCATCCGCTGCATGTCATTCTCACGGACATTCCGATTGGCGCCTGGACAGCGACCATTGCCTTTGATGCACTGGATGCGATGGGTAATCGTCGCGAGTACAGAGTTGCTGCGGATGCCGCACTCAGCGTCGGCCTGATTGGCGCAGTCGGAGCAGCGACCACTGGGCTGACCGATTGGCAGGACGTCGACCCTCCTGCACGGCGCGTTGGATTGGTGCACGGATTATTGAATGTTGCCAGCGTGGTTCTCTTCGGGAGTTCGCTTGTGGCAAGACGCAACGGCGATCGCAATACGGGCCGCAGCTTGGCCGCACTTGGCTATGCCGTGTCGATGGCTGCCGGTTGGCTCGGCGGCAATCTGGTTTACGGGCAGAAGGTCGGAGTCGACCACACGGCTTCCGAGAACCTCCCGGAGAAGTTCACTCCGGTGCTCGCGGAATCGGGTTTGGAAGATGGCAAGCCAGTGCGCGCCGAGCACAATGGAACGCCGATTTTGCTAGTCCGCCGCGGCTCTCATATCTATGCACTCGCTGAAACCTGCTCGCATCTCGGAGGCCCGCTTTCGGAAGGCACGCTTGACGGCGATGTCATCCAGTGTCCCTGGCATGGATCGCGCTTTTCAATTCGTGACGGTCATGTGGTGGATGGGCCCGCTGTGCACCCACAGCCCTGCCTGGAGGCTCGCGTCCGAAGCGGCCAAGTGGAAGTGCGGAGATCGAATTGTCGGATTCCAGCCGAAATGCCAATTCAAGCAAAAAGGATGCAGCCGCGCACGGGAACGGGAGATTGAATGCAGGGCACGGAACTTGGGTATGGGACGTTTGCATCTTCTCTGCCGCGCAAGCGCGGAAAGATGCGAACGTCCCATCGGTATCCGTCTCCCAAGTTCAAAAAACCTATTTGCTGGCGGCTGGTGGTCCGAACACCGCGCTAAGAGCCGCGGGAGTCAAGGTTCCACTGCATGGAAATTTGTAGACCCCCAGAAACGTGTATTGACGATTGACCGAGTGTTTTGCCGGATAGTTCCCGGTGAACCAATCATAGAAGACGAGGTCTTCCAGGTTGTAGGTGTAGCCAGCAAACGGCACCGTCATCCCGAAAGACTCGACCGGATCGCCGGTCTCCATATTCGTGTCAAACCAGCAAGGGGACACGTTGTTGGTAAATGGATCACCCAAAGTCTCGCCCAGTTCGTGACTGAGAATGAAGAGATCAGGCACGAATCCTTCCCAGGGAGCATTCAGATACGGCTGGCCGGAGGCGAAAGTGGTGCTGTGATAAGCGCCCGCAAAACATCCGCCCAGCTCGATGCCGTCAAACTGTCCCTCGCACGTGTTGTACGTCAGGAAAAACGGCAGCACGTTGCCCGGCACGCCCGCTGAAGCGATGTAATTCTGTTGCTGCTCATCGAACCAGTTGATATCGATCTCTGCCATATTGCCGCCGTTAGCGGCGCCGGGAGTTTGCCCACCCAGGTTCGCCGGCACATCCCACTCCACCTCCCGCCGCAGAACCGGCTGAAAGAGAACGTGGTAGTTGGCCCCTGCTGCCTGCAGATCCTGCCAAAAGCTGCCGCGCTGGAAGGCATCGGTGTACTGCGTAGAGCCAAGGTTTACGCCGCCGTCAATCCATTTCGACTTGCCAAAAATCGGAGAATTGATGGTCGCGCCGATCGCATTCACGCGGTTGGGCACCGCTACTTTGGCCGGGTCCCATACCGAGCCATCCGGCAGGACCAGTTTCACCGGAATGACATAGATGGGAATTATCGTTGTGGCCGGCCCTTTTTTCGGGTCAGTTCCCAGCATCGTGAAGGGAAAGTGATAGCCTTCGTAGTTGATGGTGCCACTCCAAAAGGGTACGGTGCCTGAACTCGTGGCAGCCTGAGCGTGGCCGAGCGTCTTCCCTTCTTTCGCCGCTTTCTCCTCAAGAATCTTGCGTACTTTCATCTCTCCTTCACGCAAGTTGACCTTAAAACGTTTTTGAGCTGAAGCCAGGGCCGTGCATCCTAGCGAGAACGCCAGCACTGCGGACAGAAATTTTGCATTCATCGACTTTGGTCCTTTCAAATGGAATCGAAGTTGAGTTCCCAGTTGTTGATACGAACCGAGCCTTACGAGAGCGCATGCGTTGGGCGAACAGGTGCTATATCGAGAACCATCGGGAACGGTAAGGCTGGAAAACTGATTACCAGACAGCGGGCAGTCGCAATCCGTGTTTACAGCCGAACCCCAGGAGCGACGAGCGGAAGGGATTCTACAACGCACTTGTTTTTTACTACAAGAACAATGTCGCTCGTGTGCATTCAGTCGCAGATGTGGAAGCACAAAACAAAACACTGGAAGACAGCCGGTTGTTCCAGCTGGAGTCGACTTAAAGAGTGTGTGATGGTGTTAGACCCATAAGGGGTTTTGATGATGATTACGCGTCGGGACGCGGCTGTCTGGTTCTTCAAATCCACCGATGCGGTCTGGATGAGTGAAATTCATATCCGTCAACTGACGCAGCCGTCATGGGGTCGTTTGCGCTAAGCTTGGGTGTTTCGTTCGTCCACCAGGACCCTACATGTCGAAATCCACCAGGCGGCAGTTCATCCTGAGCAGTGCGACTCAGGCAGCGAGCCTCGGTCTTGTTCTGAATGGCAAGCTGATCGCTCTTCCTCCAACCTTCTTGCCGAAACCCGCAGGCCCGAATGATCGCGTGAACCTTGGGTTCATCGGCTTCGGGATTCGCGGCAACATCTTGCTCGAATCGGCCAAGGAGACTCAGCAGGCAAACCTCGTAGAAGTTTGCGATTGCTACCAGGGTCACCTGGAACGGGCAAAGGAGCGCACCGAAGGCAAGATCGCGACCAACTTCGCCCAGTACAAGAAGGTGCTGGACCGAAAAGACATCGACGCGGTGGTCGTGGCCACACCGGATCACTGGCATAAGAGCATCGTGCTCGACGCGCTGAGCGCGGGCAAAGATGTCTATATCGAAAAACCGATGACCCACAGAATTGAAGACGGATCGGCAATGATCCAGGCGGCGCGGGAACACAAGCGCATCGTCCACGTGGGCAGCCAATGGGTGTCGTCCGAACAACACAAGAAAGCTCGGGAAATCGTCACGTCGGGCAAGCTCGGCAAAGTCACCAAGGTGACGGCATCGTATAACCGCAACAGTTCCACCGGTTCCTGGAACTATCCCATTCCCGCGGACCTGAAAGACGGCGTCAACTTCAACTGGAATGAGTGGCTGGGCCCCGCGCCCAAGGTCGCCTACAATCCCGAGCGCGTATTCCGCTATCGCAAGTATTGGGACTATTCCGGCGGAATCTCGACCGACCTCTTCGTTCACCTCATCACTTCCATTCACTTCATCATGAGCGCAGAGATGCCAAAAAGCGTAGTCGCCACCGGGGGGATTCTTTATCGGAATGATGGACGGGAAGTTCCAGACTCCCTCGATGCCCTGTTCGACTACGGCAGCTTCTGCGTCAATATGGCAGGCACGTTTAACAGTGCAAGCACCGCGGGTCAAGGGATCCAATTGCTGGGGACAGAGGGCTCACTGTCCATTCTTCTCGGCGCGGGCATGGTGGAGCAGGCGGAATACAAACGAGAAGGCTACGAGTACTCGATCGATAGCTGGCCAAAGGCGATGCAGGAAGCATTCCTGAATGAGGGCAACCACCGGGCGGAATCACAGGGACCAGCGACCAAACCTGCGCCGGAGAATCTGGACTTCACCAACAAACCGGACGCAACCGTCTTTCATCTTGCGAATTTCATCGATTCGGTGCGTAGCCGGCAGCCCGGCTATGAAACGGCCGAAGTAGGACACCACGCCGCCGCAGCCGGGCACATGGTGAACCTGTCTTATCGGAGCGGAAAAAGAATGCTATGGGACGCTACCAAGGGGACAGCCTCAGGAGCATAGACTCGTTGGAGTCAGATTGGTCACATGCCCGGAATTCTAGTGGGGCGCACGAAGCCCCTTCGCCCCATTCGACTAGTTGAGTTCACGATCCAAAGAAAAACGGCCCGGAATTTCAGGCCGTCTCAGGTGCTGTTGCACCCCGTCAAGGTCACCTACATTATGGCTCGTCTACTCAGCGCGATCAAGTAACTTTTGGCGCGCAGTAACCGCGCCCCCGTCCGCGCGGTCTGTTACAAAACCTCCTCAGGAAAATCACCTCCCGAAGGAATGGACCTGGCGGGATTCGAACCCGCACCTGCGACCTTGACGGGGTGCTGTGCTTCCGCTACACCACAGGCCCACACGTCAGGGTAATGTGGGTCTAACGTCAGTCGCACGCGGAATGTCAGTGAGGCAACCGTTTATTCCCAAAACAGGACGTGCACTGGTGACGCGACCGGCGCGCGAGACTCGTACACAGACCATGCTCGGACGGAAGCTTGGGATAAATGTTTCCTAATTTCTCTGCAGCAGACGCGAGTAAAAGGCGTGGACGTTCGTCTATTCCCGGGTTTGCCCGTTCACAAAGAATTGGCTGGCGAGCCTCCGAAGAGAACGGCAGATACAATGTCGCAGAAAAGGGGTGCGGAACTATGCCGACGATTGAAGGGAAACAAGCGGCGATATGGATCGCTGATTATGTGAACAAGGCGGGGGAGTTTGAGAGCGTGCTGAAGGCTGTGCGGACTCTGGTGAAAAAGTCCGTCAAGGGGGTGGAAGAGTACGTGAATCCCTGGAAGATTCCGTCGTTTGATTCGAACGGACCACTGGGTTGCGTCATGGTCGGCAAAGAGCATGTGACGTTTGCATTCATGCGAGGGGCGGCGCTGCCGGATCCGGAAAAGCTGTTGGAAGGAAATGGGAAGGGTGTCCGCCACGTCAAGCTGCGCACTGTTGCCGATGTGAAGAAGCCGGGCGTAAAGAAATTGGTTGTGGAAGCAGCGAAGCTGAATAAGAAGGACCCACCCTCGGGAAAGATGGTGGGTATGGAAAAGAGAAAGCGTTAAGAGCGAAGCGATTAGAGATGTTGTCAATCAGTGGACAGGTTCTCCTGACCGTCGGCTCCGTAACTCGTTTTAAGTCTGAGGCAATAGCTCAATGCTCGCAGTGTGTAGGTTGCGTGATCAATGGCTTCGCGTTCGTCAGTGTTGTCATCGGGCATCGCAAACAGTTCGCGATCTCGACGAGCGAGTGCGATCTCAGCTTCGTGGATCCGGAAAGGCAGCGCTTTCCGGTCTGTCTCGGCGATTGCTGCTTTATACAGCTCACGCCAGCCTTGAACGGCGGCAGGCGCTGCTCCTAACCGTGGCGCAATTGACATAATCCCCCGTACGGCTACGGACGCTGAACAGGATGCGTCCGTGGCTCGGATTACATCCTGTGGAGATAGGAATATGTCCCTATGCGGAGCACAACTGACAAATCGACTAGTGTCGGGCGTTAAGACAAGCAGGTGATCTCGTCAGTCGCAGATGTGATCCCCGGCACATAGCGATTTTGAGAAACATGGGGGACAGGCTCGACGTTTTCATCGTCGATGTCCCGCGGGCGACGAAAAAATCGCGAACGTCCCGCTTTGTTCCTGGGACCCCTGGCTAGTCGCCAGAATTTCTGTTTGACAGCCATCTCGTCTCGGGTTCATACTCCTCGCCCAGTAGTGCAGATCTTGCGGCCGGAGTTTATCTCCCCTTCCCTTGAAACTTCCGGGTCTGCACTGATCCTCGGTGTCATCAGTCACATTTTTGAGTTGTGGGAGTCGTGCGGTTCGAGAATGCGCGGACGGCAGAGTCAACGCGCGCGGGAGGCAAACTGTCATGGCAGGAGCAATCTCAACCCCAGTAATTCGATCGCAACAGCAGAGTGCGGCTGTGCGAACCTTGGCGTCCGAACGGCTTTTCTATGTGATCGCTGGAAGCGTAATGCTGGTTGTGACCGGCGTCGGATTCCGCCTGTTTCTTGCGCATGGAAAGGGCTTTGGGGGAGGCGAAATTACCCGGCAGATTCTTCCCTTGGTCGTAGTTCATGGCCTTGCCATGTTCTCGTGGGTAGTCCTGTTTCTGGTGCAGAGCGTCTTCATACTAAACGGGAACCCTCGCCTGCATATGCGTATCGGCGTAGGTGGCGCTGTGCTCGCCGGGATCATGGTTCCTCTCGGATCGGTTGCAGCCACGTTATCGGCTCGCTACAACCCTGACATATACGAACCTCTTGGCGGAGCCAGGTTTTTCCTGGCGACGATGCTCGGGGAGATGCTCTGCTTCGGCCTTTTTGTGGGCGTAGCGGTTATTTATCGTCGCCGCCCCGAGATCCACCGCCCCATGATGCTGCTGGCATCACTCATGATCATCTCGGGCTCTTTGGGCCGATGCCCTTACATTGGGCAGTATGCGCTCATGCCGCCTTTATACGTACTTGGTCCTGCGCTAACCCTCGGGGCGCTGTTTCTACTTCTCCATTGGGCAATGACCCGCGCGCTGAATCGATACGATGCGTTGGGCTATGTGGCAATGGTGGTAGCGTCGTGCATGTTCATTGTCATCGGACACAGCGCTACCTGGAATCAAATTGCCGGAGCGATTCTCCGGTAGCCGCGCGGCTGTCAGGATCAGTGGAGTCCGAACGCCGTTCGCCCAGCATCAGGGTCGATGGGTTCCGGGGCCGAATGCGTCTGCCCCTACACAGATCGTGCCCGATTCGCCAGATTCCTTCGTACCAGCTAGAATAGTTACTATTGATGCACGGCATTTTTCATACAAAATACTGCATCGCCTGAACCATGGGAGCCATCCAAAACAAACTAGCAGGGCCTGTTAGCGAGGAACTGGCGCTCGTTCAGGCGGCCAAGCGTGGCGACGATTCAGCTTTTGAAGAGCTGGTTCGGCGCTATGACCGCAATGTTTTCAGAATCGCGCAGCACATCACGCAGAACCGCGAGGATGCGGAAGATGTGGTGCAGGAAGCGTTTCTGAAGGCTTATGGCAACCTGGCACAATTCCAGGAGCAGTCAAAGTTTTATACATGGCTGGTCCGGATTGCGGTCAACGAAGCGCTAATGAAGTTGCGCCGGCGCAAGCCGGAGCGTACTGTTTCGCTCGACGAAGATATCAAGACGGAAGAGGATTCCCTGCCCCGCGAGATCGCGGACTGGAGTCCGAATCCGGAACAGCAATACACGCAGGCCGAGTTACGCGAAATCTTGAGCAAGACGATCCAGGGCCTTCCACCAGGATTTCGGACCGTGTTCGTGCTAAGAGACGTGGAAGGTCTCTCAACAGAGGAAACAGCAGCAGCGCTTGAATTGAGCGTTCCTGCGGTAAAATCTCGGCTGTTGCGGGCGCGCCTGCAGTTGCGCGAGAGGCTGGGGCGCTACTTTCAGCGGCGTGAACCCGGCGATGGAAAGTCAGGTGGTGGACGAGGTGAAGATGTCAAAAACAACGATGTGGCGAGCGGAGATGGCAACCTGTGAAATGCTCTGAATTCCTTACTGAGCTGACCAGTTATCTGGACGGCGTTCTCGACGAAAAAACAAAGGCCGATCTGGAAAATCATCTGTCGTGGTGCCACAACTGCTACGTTGTTTGCGACACAACCAAGAAGACCATCGAGATCTACCGCGATTCCCAACTCTACGAACTTCCTGAAGACCTCCGCAGCCGACTCCGTTCCGCAATCATGACGAAGTGCCAGCAGCAGCGGAAGCGCGGGCCGCAAAGCGTCTAGGGCTTTTCGATTGCCGATTTCAGATTGCAGATTTGATTTTCTCGTCTAAGCAATCCAAATTTGCAGTCTCAAACCAACATTTTGCATTCAACTTGACTGCGATCACGAGTTCTCCTCTTCACCTGAGATAACATTTCCACGTGGCACACCGAATCTGTCCGTGGTGGGTGGGTTATCTTCTTGCGAGTCCTGTGCGGCATTGGCTGGGGCAGGATCCCGTCGAGATTCTTTCTCCATACGTTCGTGAAGGCATGACCGTACTCGAGCCCGGTCCCGGAATGGGATTCTTCACGATTCCTCTGGCGCGCATAATCGGCTCGACGGGACGCGTCATCGCCGTCGACGTGCAGCCGAAGATGATCCAAGCACTAAAACGCCGCGCGGCCAAGGAGAACTTGAGCAACCACATTGATGCGCGAGTCACTAGCGCGGAAACGATGGGCATCGCCGATCTTGCAGAGAAAGTAGATTTCACGCTAGCGTTCGCGATGGTGCACGAGTTTCCCGACGCGGCACATTTCTTCCGCGAAGTATCGCACGCATCGAAACCACGCGCGCGAGTGCTGCTCGCGGAACCCCGAGGACATGTGAATGAGAAAGATTTCTCCGAGGAGTTGGCTGCCGCCGGGGCCGCGGGGTTCTCGGCTGTGAACCAGCCTGTGATTCCCAGAAGCATCACCGCATTGCTAGAAAAGCGATGATTTTTTCGTTTTTTGTGCAGATTTTTGATACTTCCATCCTTTCCAAGCTGCCTGTTCAAAACTTCCTTGCTCTATCGCAACTCTCTCGCTGCCAAGAACTTCCATACTCGCTCCCTGGCTGGTATGAGGCGGCATACGAAAAGCTAAACCCTTTTGGCAATCGGTGAATCTAAGTAGGGTAAGGAAGAGTGATGATGGTTTTGCTGTAATGTTCGTGGAGGGGGCATCACTCTCAAAACCAGAACCCAAAATCTGGCATACGTACCCAGGTATGGAGGTGGGGTCATGATCGAAAGAGTTGTCGAATATCTGTTCGGCTGCAGGCACTCCCGCTACAGCTTTCCTGTATCCGTTCGCCGTGCAAAACGCCGTCCGCAGGCAGCTGCGTTGACCGGAACCTATGTCGCATGTCTTGATTGCGGCAAGGAATTTCCGTATGACTGGCAAGAAATGAAAGTCATCACCTCCCCCGAGCGCCACCGCGAAAGACTGGCCGAACTGGCCAAGCACGCCGCATAAATTAAGTTGAACCACGAAGAACACTAAGGGATACAAAGGAAAGCTTTTTGCTTTCCGTACCTCTTAGTGTTTTTTTTCATGAGCCTCAGGTCGAGTCACGTCTACTGCAAGAGCACGGATTGCTGGCCTTCTCGAAGAGTTGTTTCATGCGAACTCAGTTTCGCAACTCCAGACATTCCCGTCGGCAGAGTGATTTGTGCTTCGAGGCCTTTTGCGATACGACGATACCTGACTTCAACTATTCCTTTTGGAGTCGGCATGGTTGCTTCGAGGTGTTGAAGCGCGCCGAGGTGCGGTTCAATGATGACACTCTCAAAGCCAGGGCTGGCCGGGCGAATTCCAGCAACGGTTGTCAGTAAATCGAAATTTGGATGCGCACTCCAGGCGTGACAATCGGAGCGCGTCGGCTCGGGAGATTCCGCCCACGTCGTTAATCCCAGGGCAAGCATTGCACGCCACGGAGCCAGCAGCTGGAGATATTGATCGCCCATTCCAACATGCAGCAAGGCGCGCGACAGGTAGAAGCGGAAATAGTATGTGGCGGCCGTCATCGGTGGCAGGGTGGCATTGGCGTGAAATCCTGTGTCGGTTGAGGATAGAATCTTCTCGAGCAGCTGTTTCTGTTGCTGCTGGGGAACAACGTCGAGCCATGCAGCAAGAATATTTGCGTGCTGACTGAAGTGTTGCCGCGATGGAGTGTCAGCGATGAGCCCATACTGTTCGCTCCAACATGATTTACGCACGGCTACAGCGGCACGATCGGCGGCATTGCGATAGGCGGCGGCATTTTCCTTGTCTCCGATGGCTGCTTCGATTTCCGCTGCGTCCCGGAGAGCCTCCACAAACTGCAACGTGATGATCGACGAGCCTCCATTTTCGTCCTGCGGCGGCATTCCAGATTCGAAGTCACTGCCCCAATCGACGAAAGGCCACCACGGAATATTTCCCATCAAACCATCTGCTCGTTGCCGTTCCAGATACCAGTTCAGCACCGCCCTGGTGCCGGGAAGTTGAGCGCGGACGAAATCGGCATCTCCGCGATAGAGCCAGAAGTCGTGCGCCATGCCGACCCACATCAGGGAAAACGTGGGAATTATTTGCACGAGCGACGAAGGATATCGGCTGGTCGTGAGTCCGTCTGGAATTCGTGAATCGTTAAAGGCTTCGATTGCCTGTCTCGGGAGTCGATCGTCGCCCGCCATGACGTACGAGATCAGCGCCTGGATGCGCGTGTCGCCGATGTATTGCAGGCGCTCCCAGTAAGGCGTGTCCATGTAGGTGTCGTGGCCGTCAAGGCGCGCGGTGCGCCAGCCTACATCCCAAGTCGAGCGCAGAGTTTCATCGTCGGACGAAAAAGTGGCGCGTTCGACAAATGGATACGCGGTGAACCACGTCTTCAAACCTTCGATCTGGACTGCTTGCTCCTTTGTCTCGATGTCGATTTGCAGGTATCGCCAGGTCCTCCAAGTTATAGGCATGAACTCGCGCGAGTCGGGCGCGCCGAGAATGAATTCGTCGGTCGGACCTTCGATATGTCGCCCTGCGATCAGATTGCGATTTCCCTTCTGACCCGCATCATCGAACAAAGCCTCGGCGTATGTCAGGCGAATCGTGGACCCTGACCCCCCGCCTGCTGTGAGCGCGGGATAGCCGGTGGTCAACGTTGCATTGTCGATCAGAATGCTCGCTTTCTGGTGAGGCGGAACCATAAATCCGCGTTCCGGAAAATTTTGCGGTATCGGCATTCCATCGGCTCTAACGACCTTTCCAGCGGGAACAAGGCGCATCTCCATTGGCGGGAGGAAATCCGGCACTAGCTGCCAATTGTTCGGCGCATCCGTTTCGCCGCGGAGCGATCCGCGTCCGAGTGCTATGGCGTTCTTCCACGAAGACGCGGGCTGCCCATCGCTGTTCCATGACCAATCGAAAGCGCCGGCATCCAGACGTATTCCTGGATCTGCCGCATAGTAGCCGCGGACGTGAGGCTGAATGCTGCGAATCCCCGGTTCGACCTCCACGCTCCAACTTGCGTCCGTGTCAACCAAACGCTCGGCATCGGTTTGGCCGTGGACAAGAAATGCCGTCCGGTCGCTCATCTGGGCGATAGGAGTTTGAGTTCCGAAATTCCAAACCGTCGCCGAGAGGACGTTCCGACCAGCGTGAAGGAATGGAGCAAGATCGTAGGTCTCATACCTCCAATGGGCCAGATCGGCGCGACTCGGACCATTGCCCACCCGTTGCTGATTGACATAGAAGGAGAACTGGTTATCGGCGCTGACGTCGACGTAAAAGTGTGCTGGCGGTATGGGGAGTTCGATCACTTTCCGGAAGTGAAGCACCACTTCGTCTCTCTGCGGAGCGTCGGGTGCGGTGATCCATTGCGCAGTCCAGAGTTTCGGCTGATTCGAGATTTGGGCGTCGCTGTTGGGTGCGCTTAATAGAAAAGTGAGGACGATTATTGGAAAGACTTCTCGATGTTTTCTCACGCCAGAGATCGTACATCTCTCGCGATTCTGGCGCACTGCACGCAAAGGCATCCACCACTAAGGACACGAAGGATCACGAAGGATGTGTCATTGTACCGTTTGCTTTGCATTTTTCTCCGGGCACGAAGCTGAGCCAAGCAGAACTTCCAGAGCTTTAGGGAGCCGCTCGCGCCAGGCATCCTCGCTGTGTTCTGCGCCGGGGGCGACTACGGCACATACTCTGGAATCTGAACTCACTGACTTTTCCAAGCGATGCACGTCGTCGACCATTTCGCGTTTGGCATCCCCTTCGCCTTCTTCGGTACCGGCGCCGATGTAAATGCGTTCGGGCCAATCGTGGATTTGCGCCGCGCGACGAAGGAGGTGATCGTCATCGATGTACAAAGAAGGGCTTTCGAGCAACAGCCAGCGGTACTTCCTTGGACGTTCCATGATGGTGAACAACGCGATGGCTGCGCCATAGGAGGCGCCCGCGAGCCCGATAGCCATCTTGCGTGCGAAATTTTGATTCGACGAGATGGCGAACCTCCTTCTCCAGGAAGTCGGGGAAAAGATTTCCCCGCGGGTTCGGCAGTGGAGGATCTAGAAAACTATCCGGGTAAGGTAGATATTCATTGGCGCGATCGGAGCCGGGATTCTTGGATTCGACGGTGGAACCTCCGTTGTCGATGCCAACGAAGATAGTCGCCGGAATCTTTCCACTCCGAATCAGTTCTTCAGCGATCGTGTCGAGGTGACGGCCGTGAAATGAGGCGATCCCGTCGGTGAAGTAGAAGACCGGGTACCTGGAGTTTGCCTGCGCGGGATCGTCGTATCCGGGAGGTAGCCATACGCGGATCGTGCGAGTGTTGCCGAAAATGCGGCTGTGCAGCGTGAGCAATTCTGTGCGCGGCGCTGAAGTTACCTCCGCATGCAAGTGTGCTGGAACTGCGAAGACGATCCAGCCCAGAGCAAGAACGACGACGAGAGGTCGGGCGCGCATGGAAGAAATAGACGATGGCAGGGTCAAAGAGTCACCGTTTCGTCATTATGCCGAAGAGTAGATCTCTACAATATTTTGCACATTTGTGACCAAATGGTGACAACGACCACCAGCTAGTTTGCGATAACACTGTGCCAGGGGCGTCGGGTGAGCGGTCGATGCTGCGCTGGGGACGCTCAGGCCTACCAACTCGACGCTCCGCACCTGCTATCAGAAACGAACGAGGAGGAGTATGTCTGAGTGGAAGATCACTTATCGGGGGATCGTGTATCCCTGGCACTGCGATCACATGGGGCACATGAATGTGATGTGGTACGCCGGGAAGTTCGATGAGGCCTGCTGGCAGTTCTTGACGCTGCTAGGCCTGAATCCGTCGAGGTTCAAACGGGATGGAAGCGCGATGGCGGCGGTGGAACAGCACGTCCAGTACAAGCGCGAATTGCGTGCAGGCGATGCGGTTACGATTCAATCGGCGCTCCTGGAAGTGAAAGACAAATCCATTCACATGCTGCACAAGATGGTGCACGACGACAGTGGCGAAGTCGCGGCCACGACCGTGATCGTGGCGGTTCATCTGGATGCGAGAATCCGAAGGGCGGTGCGCATCCCAGATGATGTGCGGCAAAAAGCGATGGAAATGAAAGAGCAGCAAGTGGCCGCTTTTCAGGAGGCGTGCGCATCATAAACGATCCGGGCCCCGGAGCGAGATCAGGTCTGGGATGATTTGACCAGCGCCAGTGCTTCTTTGGGTCCCTTTAGTCCGAGGACGCGATACTTCTTCCCGGTGAGTCTGTGGTAGTTCACGAAGAATTCTTCGATCTCCTTGCAGAATTTCTGCCCAAGGTCTTCGGGTCTTTTGACTTTAGCCCAGCTGTGGGCGTCCTTTTCAATAGCGATGATGCGATCATTGCGTACGGCCTTTTTACCATCGGCTTGTTCGCCTTGAATTACGCCAATCGGACGACAGGCGAGCGTACATCCCGGAAACGCAGGTTCATCCATCAGAACCAGGACATCGACCGGATCACCGTCATCTGCTTCGGTCGAAGGAACAAATCCAAAGTCATACGGAAACGTCATTCCTGCCGGTAAGACTTTCTTAAGCTGGAACACGTGCAGCTTCGGATCGAAAGCGAACTTGTTACGGCTTCCTTTCGGAGTCTCGACCACAACCCTGAGCATGTGTGGGTCATGAAAAGGCTTGAGGCGTGTGGGATCAGCTAGGCTCTTCTTCGGCATGAGTTTGGGGCTCGATATATCGTTTCTAAAGGATGCGCTCCTGCCGGCCAGGGGTTTGTCCAATGATTCCTTCGCGAGGAAGTTGGTTCGCTGGGGAGCGGCCTTGCGCTGCGGACTTTATGTATTCGGATCCTCGCTGGAATCACTCCCCGGCGCCAGCACATAGATGCAAGCTTCCAACTCGCCATCCGGTGTCCATACCTGCGTTGTCACGCGTTGATAGCCGGATCCCTCGAACTCGTCCAGGCGCTCCCAGTGATCCGGCAAGTCAGGTGATTCGAAAAGATAGACCTCCACATGAGGTCCCAGCGGATCGAGAATCAGTCCCGGATAGCCCATCGTTGCTCCCCAGCCCTCGGGCATGAGCGTGCCGCGAACCGTGCCCACCCGCCAGTTCCCCCGCAGACCGGCAAGTTCGTGGTGATTGACACGGCCGGGTGACAGACTGCCGTACGTGGCCAAGCGCGAATTGGCTTCTCGATTTGAGCTCGCCATTATATTCCGATGCTCTAGAGGTTATCGCAGACTGCGGGTTGCGTGATTCTGTTCGATTCCTCTCAATGGCTGAAAGTCACACTCAGGATGCATGAGCGAACCGCTGGCTTGCCCTTAATTGCGAAGAACGTCAGAATCGGGCACCCTGATCAAGCCGCTTATCTCGTGTCGAACATGATCACAGAAATTGGACAGGTGGAAGGAATTTTCCGGTATCCCGTGAAGTCGATGGCCGGAGAGCGACTTGAGTCCAGCAATGTTGGCTGGCACGGTCTGGAGGGTGATCGGCGCTTTGCGTTCAGGCGACTCCATGAGCGCGGCAACTTTCCGTGGCTGACGGCGGCAAAATTCCCTG
>Ga0070713_100000314_pt1 | contig 31729 bp, 29 predicted proteins | sample LARL82metaG_FD_65465 | JGI IMG/M metagenome (GOLD analysis project Ga0070713, IMG submission 65465) | Corn, switchgrass and miscanthus rhizosphere microbial communities from Kellogg Biological Station, Michigan, USA - LAR L8-2 metaG | ecosystem: Host-associated > Plants > Roots > Rhizosphere ... | reverse complement strand
GCCCAGCCACACCGCTGTTTGTGGGGAGCGACGGGCATTTTTTCAAAGCAGCGTTCAACAAGAGCGACTTGTCGCCGGTTTTGCCGGCGTTCGATTCGGTGGACGGTATCATCACGGGCACGTTGCAGTGCAATGGCGCGTCGCCGAGCACGATGATCGCGCACGCGACGGCGCGCGTCCTGAAGGCAACCACCGTCACCGCGACGGTCAAGCCCACCATGACGATCGACGGAAACTTGTTCAAGGTTTGAACGGCAACGGCCAGCTCGACCCGTACGAGGATTGGCGCCTGCCGGTAGCGCAGCGGGTTGAGGACCTTCTGTCGCGGATGACGTTGGCGGAAAAAGCCGGGCTGATGCACATCATCTCTTTCAGTCAGACTGCGAACCTCGGTACCATCCAGAACCTGAATATCCACTATCTGACCTTGCGCGGCGGTTTTGCAACCGCGGGCGCAGCTGCGTCATCGCTGAACGATTGGCAGCAGGTTGCAGAAGGCACGCGACTAGGCATTCCGCTGGTGATCAACTCCAATCCCCTCAACAATCTCGGCGGTGGCGACGCCGTGTTCGAGCCAGGTGGAGGGCCCGGTCTGTTCTCCGTCTGGCCAGGCACACTCGGCATGGCCGCGGCCAACGACCCGCAGCTCGTCAAGGATTTCGCGGAGATCGCGCGTGCCGAATGGCGTGCCACCGGCATCCGCAAAATGTACGGTTACCAAGTGGATGTCGCGACCGAGGCGCGCTGGACACGGAACGAGACCACCTTCGGCGAAGGCCCAGCCCTCAACGCTTCGATCACGCGCAGCCTCGTGCTCGGCTTCCAGGGCACGCAACTCGGTCCCGATTCGGTCGCGGAGACCATCAAACACTTTCCGGGTCACGGACCGGAGCCCTTCGGTCTTGACGCACACAACGCCGAAGGACAGTTCACTGCGTATCCCACGCCTGGCAGCTTGTTCGCGTACCACATTGTCCCGTTTCAGGCCGCCGTGGACGCCGGCACGAGCGCCATCATGTCGTACTACCCAATACCTTCTAACGCTCTCAGCAGTGTGCAGCTTCCAACCGGCTGGTGGCAGTCGCCGACACAGCAGTTCGAAGAAGTCGGCGCGGCGTTCAACAAAACCTTGATCACGACGCTTCTGCGCGGATACATGGGTTTCAAGGGCTACGTCAATACGGACTCGGGCGTGATGTGCAATCCGCCGGCGGGTGTTTGCACGGATTGGGGCGTAACTGGTTTGACCATACCGCAACGTTATGCCAAGGCGGTGAACGCTGGGGTCAGCCTCTTCTCGGAAAGCACGAATCCGCAGCCGCTGATCGACGCCGTGAACCAAGGATTGCTGGCTGAGGCAGACCTCAATCCGTCGGTGCGTTTCCTTCTTACCGAAATGTTCAATCTCGGACTGTTCGAGAACCCGTATGTCGACCCCGCCCAGGCGCAGGCCGTTGCGAGGTCTGCTGGAGCGCAGATGGTGGCGGATCAGGCGCATCGTGAGTCGATTGTTCTGATGCGCAACGACCATCATGTCTTGCCCTTCTCGAACCCAGTGAACCTTTACGTCGAAGTCGTAGAGTCGGGCACCGCGGCGGCCACCCAGACGGCGAGCCTGAAAGCTCTATTCGCCAACGATCCGCTGGTGCACATCGTCGATAACGTTGCTCAGGCGAACGCCGCACTGTTGTGGCTGTTCCCGAAGCAGGTCGAGCTCGCGGACAAGTCACGTATCGACATTGCGCTATCGACCAACACCGGCATCGATGTCGCCCACGTACAGCAGATTGAAGCGGCCGTACCCACGGTGCTTGCCGTCAATTTGGCTACCGCATGGGTGATGGACAACGTCGAGCCACAGGCCGCCGCCGTAGTGGGCACGTATGACGTCACGGCGCAGGCGTTGATCGATTTGCTACGTGGACGCTTCCAGCCGCAGGGCAAGTTGGTGATGTCGATTCCAGCAAATGAAGCGGCACTCGAGAACAGTGCCGTCGACGTGCCGGGCTACCTAGAATCGTTCAACTACTCGTATAAGAACGCTGTTGGCGATACGTACATTTTCGGCTTCGGTAAAAGTAGCTTCTGAACCGAAAGTTGCCACCAGCTGTTCTCGGCGCGCGCGAACCTGCCCACGTGCGCGCTGGGTAGCAGTAAGGTGGGTTGATTGATCCAGAGCGCTCTATGCTGCGACCATTAACGGAGAGAACATCGGGAGCCGTGCCGGTGTCAAGGTGGCGGAGGTTACCTCGGAGTGCCCCCTCGATCGCCGAGCCCCGAAGCGCCTCGTCGGATTTGAGGAAGTTTGGTTGAATCCAGGGGAGAAGCGGCTCGCGACGATCACAATTGACCCAGCGGCGACCAACCATCCGCTGTGCTATTGGGACGTCGCCGCTCAGAAATGGGTGATCGCCAGCGGCGGTTATCAACTGTACGTTGGAAATTCTGCCGCGGCTTCGATTTCGTGGCTATTGGCAGGCCGCCCGGCCAGCAGTAGCGGCTGATCGTTGCGCCCGGGAGACTATCTCCTGCAATGGGCGGCCCCGAGAGTGCCTTTGCGTCCACGATGCGCTCCGCCAGCCCACGACGAAACGGATACACTCGGTGGAATGAAGATACCGAAGAGACTCCAACCATTGCTCGAAGAGGGACTGATCGACGGCGTTGTGCGGCAACTCATGAGCGGCAAGGAGGCGATGGTGTTCGTCGTACGTTGTGGGGACGACACACGTTGCGCGAAGGTCTACAAGGAGCCTGAGAGACGCAGCTTTCGACAAGCGGTTGATTACACCGAGAACCGCAAGACGAAAAACACCCGTCAGGCCCGCGCGATGGCGAAGGGCACCCGCTTTGGACGCAAGGCTCAGGAACACGCGTGGCAGAGCGCCGAAGTCGACGCCCTGTACCGCTTGGCGGCTGCCGGCGTTCGTGTGCCAAGGCCGTACATCTTCCACGACGGCGTGCTTTTGATGGAGCTCGTCACCGACGAACACGGTGAGGCGGCGCCACGCCTCAACGATCTCCTGTTAACTCTAAACGAGGCACGCGCCTATCACCAGCGACTGATCCGGGAGGTCGTACGGATGCTCTGTGCTGGTGTCGTGCACGGTGACTTGAGCGAATTCAACATCCTGATTGACAGTGACGGGCCAGTAATCATCGACCTGCCGCAGGCAGTGGATGCGGCTGGCAACAACCATGCGCCGCATATTCTCGAGCGTGACGTGATCAATCTTCGCAATTACTTCGGTCGTTATCTCCCCGAACTGCTGGCGACTAATTACGGCAAGGAGATCTGGGCGCTGTATGAGACGGGAGCGCTGCAGCCGGATACGCCGCTCACTGGCCGCTTCGAGCGGATCGAGAAGGATGTGGATCTCGATGGCGTGATGCAGGAGATCGACGACGCACGCTTCGAGGACGCTGCCCGCAAGTTGCGACTGCAGAGCGTTGCGTAGTCCCTAGAAGTGCGGTGGGGAAGTACACGCGTCGCGCGCTTGCCGTTGTCCGCAGCCGGCCCAATAGCGGTCTTTGAGCGATCGATTCGCTAACGGCTGCTGTGACCTCATAGCGGACCTCAGCTTATCGGTAGCCCGCCACTCTGCAAACCTGGTTGCCGCGATACCCGAGAGGGCGCATCCTTAGGTTCAGACCCCAACCATATAGGAAAGGCGACATGAAAGGCGGGGGCGACGAACTCCAACGCAGAAAATTCTTGGCAACGGCAGGCCGTACAGTCGTTGCCGCGCTCGCGACCGGAGTTCCAAACCTGTTGCTGGCAAAAGGCCAAACACCATCAGGGGCGGCGCTGGATCAGCGACTCGCTGATGTGATCGAGGGCTATGATGCTCAGGGAAACCACCGCACAGGAACGCCGGCGGACAATGCATCGGCCGAATGGCTAGCCAAACGGGTCCAGGAAGCGGGCGCCGAGCCTTCGCTTGAGCCATTCACGCTCAGTCGAATCGATCCGCTATCGTGCTATCTGCGCATCACGGATCGGCGCATCGATGGCGTGCCCTTGTTCGACGCGACTTTTACTGACGCCAACGGTGCGCGTGGCACGCTCGGTCCGATCGGCTCCGATGCCGAAATCGGGTTGGCGGAAAGCAAACCATCTCGGCTCACGGAACCGGGAAGCGAAGTGCAACGCGCCCGAATCTCGGAGGTGCGGCAGGCGAAGCAAAAGGCAGTGATCTTGCTCACTAGCGGAACCAGGCCCGGACTGTTTCTGCTCAACGCTCCGGCCTTCAAGGCGCCGTTCGGCCCTCCGACGCTACAGATCTCTAGCGCAGAAGCTGAATGGCTGAAGGTGCAAGCGCAACAACGGGCCGAAGCGACCCTCGTTGCCCACGTCGAACGGACTCAGGCGCAAGCCTTCAATGTCACGGTTCATATTGCAGGTAGCGATCCTAATCTCGCGCCCCTCGTCATAACGACACCACGCAGCGGCTGGTGGCAGTGCGCGAGCGAGCGCGGCGGCGGGATCGGCTGCTGGCTGGAAATGATCCGGGTCCTAGCCGCCGGCAGGCCGGCGCGTGATTGTTTTTTCGTCGCCATGAGCGGTCACGAAATCAGTTGGCTTGGAGCGGATGCGTATATCGACCGACGCAAAGACCTGCCGAAGCGCGCTCTCGCCGTCATCCATTTTGGTGCGAATATTGGCGCACCGCGACAGCCGAATCTCATCCAAGCGTCCTCCGCCACCCTTGAACAGTGGGCCGTGACTGCGATAGAACGCGAGGGGCTGAATGTGAATAGGAAGGCTGAGCGCAGCGCCACGCCGTTCGGAGAGGCCGCCGTCTTCAAACGTGCGGGGGCGCAATATGTTGCTCTGGTGTGCGACAACGACGCTTTCCACAACCCGGCCGATCGCTGGCCAGACGCTGTGGATGTGGCGGTTCTTGCTCGCTACGCCAAAGCGTTTGCGAAGGGCGCGCTAGAGCTGGCGCAGCAGCATTGAAGCCGCGTGCAGTAGGCTCCGCATTCCCACCAAGAAATGCTAGAGCCGACGAGCAATACCATCGTCTAATGGCACCTGCCTGTCACGCCTGGTTTAATCGCGCAACCCGCTGAGCTTGACCGCTCGGGGGACGTTGTATCGAAATTGGAGTCACCAATGAACACCGTATACGTGGAACAGAAGGGCTATGAGATGCCCCCGCGGGAGGGGATCAGCATCGCGCAGTTTCTCACCGTCGCCAACATCGAGCGATCGGCTCGTTACTACGAAAAAGTCTTCGGTGCTCGCATTCTCAGCCTGGGCGACGGCAACGCGCCTGGGTACCTTCAGCTTGCGAATATCTGGATAATTCTGAACATTGGGGGCGGGCCGACGCCGGACAAGCCGACGGTAACGCTCAGTGTCCCCGACCCAAATCACATCAACAGCTTTATGAATTTCCGCGTCGCGGATATTCAGGCGTGCTACAAATTGTGGAAGAGTCGAGGAGCCGAGTTCATCACGGAGCCTATACCCAAGTACGGCGAGATTCGCTGCTACATCCGCGATCCTGACGGTTACATTATCGAGGTTGGACAAAGCACCACCCTCACGTACGGTTAAAGCCTAGCCGCACGCTCAACGTCGAGCCAGTGAAGGCAGGCGTTCCGGGACGTGCAGGCGTAGTATCCGAGTGTCGGCCTCGGCCGGCGCGCCCGTGAATACATGAGCCGGGCGGCGCTCGCCATCGCGTTGGAGCCGTCGTGAGCTTTATCCACTCAAGCGGCAGGGAAACAATGAAAGCTCGAGTCCGGCGCATCATGCTGAGCGCATCCGGTCTCTGCCTCGCGGCCATTGCGGTCGTATCCACGGCGAGCGCGCCGCTCGCGGTGTCATCGAACGACACCAAGCTCGTCAGCGTCGACGGCGTGAACGGGATCGTCGAAAACCGGGCAGCCTATAACGTCACAATCGTCGATCCCTGCGTTTCACCCTCAATAGTCCCGAAAACCGCCCGGTCGTCCTTACGGCTCAGGTTGCGCAACTCTCTGTGCAATCTTGGCCGGCATGAATCCCCCCTTCATTACACTTCGTACCGCACACAGGTCCCGGGTTCTGAGCTGCACGGAGGCATCCATGCCGTCGATTGACGACCTCGCCCGTCAGGCCAGCCTCGTCTTCACAGGAACTGTCACGGAGCTAGGCGCCTCGACCGTTCCGCTTCTCCCAGCCAGCGAGAAGCTCGTGGTGGTGCGCGTCGATCGAGGCCTGCGCGTCGATCCGGTACTCGGCGATCTTCGCGGAAAGCTGATCACGGTCCGCGCCGCCGCCCCGCGCACGCTCAAAGTCGGTCAACACGCAATCTTCTTCACGAGGAGCTGGATCCACGGCGGCGGCATCGCGGTCCACGAGGTCGCGCATGTCGATCCCGGTCAGGAGCAGGAAACCGCGACCGCGATCGGCCGCCTGCCCGAGCGGCATCTGAAGGAGCGGCTCGAGAGCGCCGATCTGGTCGTGGCCGCGCAGGTGACGCACATCGGGGCGGATCGGAAGAGCAGGCGGCGGCGCAACGCCGCGTTCTGGGCGCCGGCCGACCTTCGCGTCGATCGCGTCCTCCTGGGAACGCCGCGCCAGACGACGACCGTGTTTTTTCCGACGACCAGACGCCCGCCATGGACGAACGCACCGAAATTCACGGAGGGACAAAAAGGGATCTTCATCCTTCACCCCGTTTCGCGCCCGTCGAACGCGTTCTTCGCGGATCTCGATCCAGGCAGTCTGATCGCGCTCGACCCTGATGATTTCCAGCCGGAGTCGCATCTGCCGAACGTCGAGTCGCTGGTCGCTACCGTTAGGCAGAAACGGGGGATCCGATGAGAATCGTGCGCCTCGTCAACGTCATCCCCAACGATCACAGCAACGAGACGAATCCGGACGGCGAGCCAAGCATCGCTGTCAATCCGAACGATCCGAACGAGATCGCCATCACGACCTTCACGCCGCCCGACCTGGGGAACACCGACGCGCCGGTGTTCGTGTCGACTGATGGCGGCGAGAACTGGAGCCTGAGGTTCGACGTGCCGGACGGACAGCCGTTCGATCAGTCGATCGCATTCGCGCGCAGCTCGGGCGAGCTCTACATGGGCCTGATGAACGGGCCCAACGCGCCGAACCCGGACGACGTTGGCAAGCTCAGCGTCGTCCGCTCAGACGATCTGGTGAGCGGCGCCGAGTTCGCGTTGATGAAAGGCGGTGGCTTCATCGACCAACCGTGGGTCGAGGCCACCACGGTCCGCGGCGGTGACGACGATGGGAAAGATCGACTGTATCTCGGATACAACGACCCCGACTCGACGAAACAATCGGCGACGGTCGAAGTGTGCTTGAACGCCCGCGCGTCGTCGCCGTCGTTCAAGAGGGTGCGTCTCGATCCGCGATTCACCGACCCGCAGGACGGCTTCGAGATCCGGCCGACGATTCATCCCGATGGCACCGTCTATATCGCCTACAAAGGCTGGCGCTCGAGCGACGACACCGGCGTCGTCACCGACATCGTCGTTGTGCGCGACGATCACTGGGGCGGCGGGGATTCGCCGTTCACCGCGCTGAAGGATTCGAGCGACGGCAAGGCCGGGCGACTGGTCGCGACCGATGTCCCGATCGCCGATCCTGCCACGCTTTACCCCGTCACGGAGGTTCACAGCGACGGAATCCGCCTCAACAACGATCTGAATATAGCGGTCGATCCGACCAACAGCGACACCGTGTACATCGTGTGGTGCGACAACGCGAACCCGACCTACACGCTGCGCGTGCGCAAATCGCTCAACCGCGGCGTCGATTGGTCCGACGATCTTCTCACCGTCGACACTGCCTCGATGGCGTCGTTGGCCATCAATGGGCGGGGCGTCGTCGGGCTGATGTATCAGCAGTTCATCGGCGGCCTGCTGGAGACGCACTTCCGGTCGACGGTCGACGGAACCAACTGGGACGATACGCTGCTTGCGCGCACGGTGACGACCGACGACTTCGTCGGCGACTTCTTTCGCCTGGCGGCGGTCGCAGGCGACTTCTACGGCGCGTTCTCGGCCATGAACACGCCGGATCCAGCGAACTTCTTCCCGAACGGCGGAGGCACGGTCCGTTTTCAGCGCAACGTCAGCGGAACGCAGCTGCTCGGCTCAGACGGCGCGACGGTCATCGCGCCATCGCTCGATCCGTTTTTCTTCAAGGTACTCGAACGGGATCTCGCGATCATCACCGACCGCAGCACGTTCGGCAAGGACGAGATCAACGCGATGCTACACCAGGCTGTGCCGGCCGTCATCGATGCAGCGTTCTACGTCGTGGTGGACGGCTTCCGCGCGCAGGATTTGAACATCAGCGCAGCGACACTCTCCAGCACGCCCGATGTCGTTCCGACGATCGCCTTCAATCCCCCGCGCTCGGCGATGAGCGTTCAAGCCACCGCGTGCAGCGCATCGGATGATCCGAACAACTTGACCGTTCCGCAGCGATTCACGTGGACGTTTTCCGTCGTGTTTGGCAACGACAGCGACTTCGTCCAGGAGACCGAGGACATTACGATGTCGGCCTCGATCACCAGCGTTACCGGAATCACCGTCTTCGGTCAGGCGGTCATCACGCTGACGACGGAGCCGAACCCGTACGAAGTGGACGGCGCGGTCTCGTGGCTAAGCACTGACCTTCGCGTATTCAAGCTGCTCATAGGTGGATCGCTGCCGCACACGTCGGACGTGGCGCTGACGAACGGGCCGAACGATTTCATCACGAGGCTGATTGAGAAGTACAACGATCCGACGCTGTCGCGCGCGCCGGACCACCCGTTCGACCGCGACCTATCCACCGACGAGCACATCTCGCAGCTGACGATCGCCGGCAGGGAGGGGTTCTTGCAGATCCCCGTGTTTAACTTCGCCATCGCGCGCGTGCGCTATCGCGCCCTGTCGACACCGGCATCGAATGTCCGCGTGTTCTTCCGTCTGTTCCAGGCAGCGACCACGACGACCAGCTTCCAGCCGACGACGACATACTTCACCGGGGGACAAGGAGGCACGAAGATTCCGTGCCTCGGCGTCGTCAACGGCGAGGTGACGACGATTCCATGCTTTGCCGCGCCTCGCGTCGATCCGACCGCCGCGGGTGGTCTGAACAACCAGACCGATCCGGCGAACGTGCAGCCGATTCCGCCTGACGGCACTGGAGCCGAAGTTCAGGCGTACTTCGGCTGCTGGCTCGACATCAACCAGACGGCGAAGGTAGTGCCGGTGAACCCGATCGATCCGGTAGGCCCATTCACCGGCGACCTCGAATCGGTGCAGCAGGCGATCGTGCGGAGTCCGCACCAATGCCTCGTGTCCGAGATCAACCTCGATCCGCCAGAGCCGCAAATCGCGGTCGGCCAGACCGCGGCGACCTCCGACAAGCTGGCGCAGCGGAACCTGTCGATCATCGGCGTTTCGTCGCCGCACCTCGTGCCGCAGACTTTCGACGTCGCGCCGACGATCCAGGGGCTGCCCGCGCACCTCGTGCCGGACGAGTTGATGATCGATTGGCGACAGGCGCCGGCGGAGACGCAGGCACAGATCTTCCTGCCCGGAACCGATGCGTCCGACATCCTGTCGCGCGCCGACAGGCTCTACGCGCGCCATGGCCTCACGCGCGTCGATGCGCACACGCTGGGCTGCAAGGCGGGCGGCATCACTTATCTGCCGATTCCCCCCGGCGCCGGATCGAACTTGGCGGGGCTGCTGACGATCAACCTGCCCGCGACGGTGAAGAAAGGGCAGGCGTTCAAGGTCGTCACACGTCAGCTCGCCAATGTATCGGCCAGACGGCCGGTGCCGCCGCCGATCCTGCTCGCGGCGTCGCACCAGCCGGCAGAAGCAGCCGCGGCAATCACCACGTCGATTCAATGGCGGAAGGTCGTCGGCACGTTCCAGATCAGCATCCCGGTGGTGGCGAAGGGCGTGCTGCTCGAACCCGAGGAGCGACTGCTGTCGGTGCTGCGCTGGATCGCGCAGGCGATACCCACGCGCAATCGCTGGCATCGCGTCTTCGAGCGCTATCTGAAGCAGATCGCGGACCGAGTGACCGCGCTCGGCGGCGATCCGTCGACGATCTATCCGTCGTCTTCAGGAGACGGGCATCCGCGCCCGGGCCACGAGCCGGGCGAACATCGTGCCGCCGCGACCGGCAAGATTGCCGGACTGCTCTTCGATCGATTCGGCGACTTCGAGGGCTTCCTGCTCGAGACCGAGGAAGGCGAGCGCAAGTTCCTCAGCCGCGAACGGGAGATGGCGACGCTCGCCGAGCGCGCATGGCGCGATCGGCTTCGCATTACCGTGTGGACCGAGCGCGACGAGCAGCATCGGCCGGCGTCTATTACGGTTCATCGGCCGCCGGCGTCGTTCGGGCGCTGATCCAGCTTTCGAACCGGGCTCATCGCGGCCCCGGCAGAGGGTCTGCGCCCTAATTGATATGTGAGCGCCCCGATGTGCTCCTCGCGCGTGGGCGCAACTGCGCGCGCGTACACTGTCGTCGGTGGGTCTTCGCACTCCGGATCGCCTTAATACGTTTCGGGCGCGATCACCCCTTTATAAGCGTTGTTGCGATAGCGAAACTCGATATATCGTATCAGCGATTCAGCAAGGGGCCTGGCGATCAAGTCGTCATGGCCATCTGTCGCACATCGCTCATGAGCACGATCACGTTCGAGAGGATGACGAAGATGAATATGATCAAAGTAGCAATTGCATTAGGGATTGGGGCCACATCCTTTTTTTGTTCCGGTGCGTATGCGTTCGAACAATGGGAGATGAACGCAACATCGTGTACGCCAGACGCAGGGTCTATCCGGAACAACCTGTACATCGGTACGGGTGGAACGGTCAAATTCGCCCCCGGAAAGGTCGGCAATATCGTCCTTTACTGCCCCGTGCCGACGCTGAGCTGGACACCAACGAGCATCGCTATTCAGTACTATGACGATTCAGCTGCATCGGGGAATCACGTCACCGCCCAATTCATAGAAATGTCCCTTGGCAATGCGAGCGGGGCCGGCCTGATCAAAAGCGTCGCAACCGTTGATTCGGACGTCGCCGGTCCCACAACGGGGGGAAACTCTAGAGGCGCGATCAGCACTTTTACTCACGCGTACGAGCCAAAAGGCAACGCGTACTATATTCGTGTCGATATAGCGAGAAACAACCCTGCCGCGAACGAGACCATCTACGCCGTAATTCTTCAGAACTGAGTCAGGGACTTGACGCTTCGGTTGTTCGCCGTCGACGATGGAATTTACGCGGCGGGCGAGCGTGAACGCTGCGTTTGCAGAATCGTAATTCGATGTTAGACCGTTCTCGCCCGAATTGGCTTTGCTTGTCGGAGCGACACAATGCCCAAGACTGCTGCGGGTCGGTGTAGAACTACATTTGCCTAACGGCAACTGCATGCCTGTTACCTGACTTCGGAAAGTCGAAGTCGACAGGCTCGACCCGGCCAAGACCGCCGTAAGACAGCCTGCCCGAAAGCAGACCTTCAGTTGCTTAGGTGAACAATCTGAGCCTTTTGTGCGACAGTGTACGTCGCATGTTTCGTTTAGGCTCGCAATCCATCCCTGATGCAAGGATCCATCCGCCATGCCACTCGTCTTCTCCTACGGCACTCTGCAACAAGAAGAGGTGCAACTCTCAACATTCGGAAGGCTACTCGAAGGGCAAAAGGACGAGCTACTCGGGTTCGAGCAATCGGTCGTGAAGATCGAGAATCCAGAACTCGTGGCTTCAAGTGGCAAGACGCACCACGCGAATGTCACATTCAATGGCAGAAACGAGTGTCGCGTAAGTGGCACAGTGTTCGAGCTTACCGACGCTGAGCTCTCCGCCGCCGACCAGTACGAGCGGCTCGCCGCGTATGAAAGGGTAAACGCAACGCTTGCTTCGGGGAACCGCGCTTGGGTGTACCTTGATGGACGATTGAGCCGTGAGATTGGCGACCCAAGCAAGCCCTAACCGCTTGCTCAACCGGACCGCTCGCCGGCGCGCCGGATACTAACGTTCAAATTAGCACGATCGAATCAGCATGGGCCGCCTTCACGGATGCGATCGCCGAGGCGAGAACTCGTACGTCATGTGCACTGAAGTACCATGCGAAGATTCTCTCCGCGCCCTAGTGCTAGATCAACGTAGTTCAGAGGAGTGTCGTCTTAGGTGCACCTGCACGGGAAACTGGCCTGCACTTCTTCTGGTGGAGTCGTCTCTTGAGCATCATTGCCGCACGCTTGAACCGCATCAAACAGTCTCCGAGCTCCATGGCCGGCCAGAGGGCACGCGAGCTGCGTGCCGCTGGCCGCGACATTATCAGCCTCACCCAGGGTGAACCGGACTTCGACACGCCGCCCAACGTGTGCGAGGCGGTCATGCGGGCGATGGCAGCATCCAAGACCAAGTACACCGATGTCGGCGGCACGCCCGAGATCAAGGCGGCGGTCATCGAAAAGTTCCGGCGCGACAACAGCCTGAGTTACACGCCCAGCGAGGTCGTCGTCGGCACCGGCGGCAAGCAAATCATCTTCAACGCGCTGATGTCCACACTCGAGCCGGGAGATGAGGTGATCGTGCCGGCTCCTTACTGGGTGTCGTACCCGGACATCACGTTGCTGGCAGAGGGACGGCCCGTGGTGGTCACCTGCCGGCCCGAGGACGGGTTCAAGTTGCGGCCCGAGGCGCTCGACCAAGCGATCACGCCTAAGACGCGGTGGCTGGTGCTCAACGCGCCGAACAATCCAAGCGGCGCGACCTACACGCGCGACGAGCTCCGCGCACTCGCGGACGCACTTCTGCGCCACCCGCACGTCTGGATCATGACCGACGACATCTATGAGCACATCCTTTACGACGGACGGTCCTTCTTCACGATCGCACAGGTTGAACCGGCGCTCAAGGAACGCACGCTGACCATCAACGGTGTATCCAAGGCCTACGCCATGACGGGATGGCGCATCGGCTATGGCGGCGCACCGGCGGAGCTTGTCAGGGCGATGACCAAGCTGCAGTCGCAGAGCACGTCGAACGCGAGCTCCATCAGCCAGGCCGCGGCACAGGAAGCTCTCAACGGACCACAGGACTTCATCCCCGAGCGCGCTCGCATCCTTCAGTCGCGACGCGACGCAGTAGTCGACGCGGTGAACCGGATTCCCGGCATTCATACCCACTCACCGGAGGGCGCGTTCTACATCTATGCGTCCTGCGCCGGCGTTATTGGCAAGAAAACGCCAGACGGAAAGGTGCTCGGCAGCGACGCGGATTTCGTGATGTACCTATTGGAAGCGCAGAATCTCGCGCTGCTCCAGGGCGAAGCCTATGGTCTGTCGCCGTTCTTTCGGATTTCCTTCGCCACGTCGATGCAGGCGCTCGAGGAAGGATGCCGCCGGCTGCGGCTGGCTTGCGAAGCCCTGCGCTGATTGCTACCCGATCACCTGGCGCACAAGGGCGACGAACTGATCGACCTCCGCCAGTGTTCCGTCGAACCGCGTCACGAGGCGAATGACGCCGTCGCGCCGGCGCGCGAAGCGGACTCCGGCGGCCGACAGGGCCCCGATGGCCGCCTCGGGCATGGCGGCGAACATAAGGTTGGCCTCGACCGGCGCGATCAGGCGCACGCCCGGTATCATGGCCAGCTCACGGCCGAGTTGCGAGGCGAGTTCGTTCGCATGGGATGCGAGACGCAGAAAGAGGCTGTCATCGACGTACGCAATGAGCTGCGCCGCGGCGAAGCGCATCTTCGACCAAGTCTGCCCAGCTCGCCGCAACCGATACGACAAGGGCTCGACGAGCTCCGGGTTGAACACGACGATCGCGTCGGTGTTCATCGCGCCGTTCTTGGTTGCGCCGAAGGAAAGAATATCCACGCCTAAGCGCCATGTCATTTCGGAGGCGCTGCATCGCAGTGTCACCAGGGCGTTGGCAAATCGCGCACCGTCCATATGGAAGCGGATGCCGCCTTCGCGCGCGAGCGCGCCGATAGCGGCGATCTCGTCGCGGCTGTACACCGTGCCGTATTCGCTCGCTTGCGTGATGGAGACGGCGTCCGGCTGCGGCCGGTTGCGTATGCCACGCTCGGCTCGCTGCAGCGCCGTTGCGACTGTCGCCGGCTCGAGCTTGCCGTTGGCGCCCGGGAGCGCGATGAGCTTGGCTCCACCCGAGAAAGCTTCCGTTGCGCCGCCTTCGGCGGTGTGGATATGAGCCTCCTCATGACAATAGATGGCGCCATAGGAACGAGCGCAAGTGGCGAGCGATAGCGCGTTGGCGGCGGTGCCGGTGGAAACTGGAAACACCGTCACCTTGGTCTCGAACAGGTCGGAGAACTTCCGGTTCAGCAGGGCGCTGTAGTCGTCGTCGCCATACGAGGCTGCCAGGCCGTGATTGACCGCCTCCAGCGCGCGCAGGATGGCGGGCGCGACGGTGGCCACGTTGTCGCTGCGGAAATTGAGCGAAATGGCGCCTGGACTGTCGTTCACGATGGACACTCCCACGACCGCTACAGGACCGTGCCGTCCTGGCGCCGGACACGCCGATGGACCAGCAACAGTGGAGCTGCGGTGAAAAGAATCAGGATCGCGGCGGCGGCCGAGGCGGAGCCCGCCCCTTCGCCGCCTTCCAAAAAATGGTACATCCTCACGGTCATGGTCGACCAACGGCTGGTATAGAGCACGATGGTCGAGCTGAGCTCCGACGCGGCTGTGATCCAGACCAGGATCATGCCCCCGATCAATCCGCTCGCCATCAGCGGGACAGTCAAAGTCACGAAGGTTCGCAGGGGCGACACGCCCAGGTTGATCGAGGCTTCCTCGAGGCTGGGCTCGATCTGGTGCACGATCGCCGACGACGAGCGGATGCAGAAGGGCAACTTACGGACGACATAGGCGATCACCAGGATCAGCCATCCGCCCGTCAGGATCAGCACGCCGCTGTTGAAGGCGATGATCAGCCCGATCGCCAGTACCGTGCCTGAAACCGCGAACGGGACCATTCCGATCATGTCGAGCGCCGTCGAGAGCGCGCCGCGATGGCGCGTGACGATGTAGCCAATGGGTGCGCCGAGAACTGTCGCGACGATGGCCGTGATCGTGGCCAGAAACAGCGTGTTGTATAGCGGACGGAACGAGCCTTCGAGCAGCGTTGAATAGTTGCTCAACGCGAGTTGCCACGTGAGCACCGGGCCGCGAAAATGGAGGAACGAGATGAACAGGACCGCGAGAAACGGCAGCAGCGAGAGTACCACGATGCCCCAACTGAAGATCGTGGCGAGCAAGCGCCAGCCGGGTGACAGCGGCAGCGGCGGTGGTGCAGCGCAGGCATTGGTCGCGAAGCGGCGCTTGTTAAGGTAGCGGCGCTGGACCAGCAGCACGGCGGTCGTGCAGGCTATGAGCAGCACGCTGAGCGCGCCGGCGGCCGCTGGATTGTTGTCGGCTTCACCGGCGAACAGCTTGAAGATGTCCACCGCGAGGAACGGGCGATCCTCCGCGAGGACGACGGGGACGCCGAAATTCTCCAGCGCCTCGATGAACACGAGCAGTGCGCCGGCCAGCACGGCCGGCATCGCCACGGGCAAAAGCACCGTACGGAAAGCGTGCAGGCGCGAACCGCCAAGATTGCGCGCTGCCTCCTCGATCGAGATGTCGATCGCCCTGAAGCCTGCGATAGCGGGCATCAGCACGTAGGGATACAGCGTCAACATGAAAACGACGGTGATTCCGGTCAGCCCGTAGATGGGACCGATCGGAATGCCGATGCCGCGCAGTCCTGTCGTGACGACACCTGCATGACCGAAGAGGAGCACCAGCGCGTAAGCGGCAACGAACGATGGCAGGACCAGCGGCAACGTGGCCAGCGTCAATAGCACTGTCTTACCCGGCACGTCGACGCGGGCCAGGCAGAATGCGAGGGGAGTGCCGATCAGCGTGGCGCCCACCGTCGCGAGCGCTGCCGCGAGCAGGCTGTTGGCGACGCTATTGACGTAATACTTGCTCGCGAAGATCTGGGCATAGTTCGCGAGCGTGAAAGTCCCGGTCCCCTTCACCCTCAAACTCGCGTCCAGAACCAGGCTGAGCGGATAAAGCAGGAAGAGAAAGAGAAGGGCGAGCGCGCCAAAAACGATCGTGTAGCGGAACCCCTTCATGCTGGGTAGACGATGATCTGCGCCGGATCGTAGGTGAACGCCAGCGCGTCGCCCACGGTAGCCAGGATCTGATAGCCACCGAGTGTCGAGACGCGAATCTGCGTGCCGTCGGGCAATGTGGCGTGCAGCCGCTGGACCTGGCCCAGGAACTCGCGCAATACGAGCTTCGCGTGCAGCACAGGACTGCCTGAACCTTCTGCGAGCCGCAGGGCTTCCGGCCGGATCGACAGAAACAGCTTCTGTCCGGTTCTTGCGACATTTCCGCGCACGGAGATGGTCGTTCCGCACGATGCAACCTCGGTCCGCTGGCCATCGAACGTACCCGCGACGCCGGGCAGCATGTTCGTGCCGCCCAGGAACTCCGCGACGAAGGCCGTCTGCGGCCGTTGGTAGATTTCTTCCGGCGACCCGACCTGCTCGATTTTGCCGGAGCGCATGACCGCGATCCGGTCCGAGATCCCCAGCGCTTCCTCCTGATCATGTGTCACATAGACAGCTGTAAGGCCGAGCGATTGCTGCAACCGGCGGATCTCCACCCGCATCTGGACCCGCAGTTGCGCGTCCAGATTGGATAACGGCTCATCGAACAAAAGCACTGCTGGTTCGATGACAAGCACGCGGGCGATCGCGACGCGCTGCAATTGGCCGCCCGATAGCTGATGCGGCCAGCGCGGTCCGTAACCGCCCAGACGCACCCGTTCGAGTGCCTTCTCGACCCGCGCGGGGATGTCGGCCGGGTTGACCCTGCGAGCGCGCAGACCGTAGGCGACATTGCCCTCGACGGTGAGGTTGGGAAAGATCGCATAGTTCTGGAAGACCATACCGCTGTTGCGATGGTGCGCTGGCAAGGTGTCTATGCGTCTATCGTCGAACCATATGCTGCCCTTTTCGACCTCGGCAAAGCCGGCGATCATTCGCAGTAGAGTGGTCTTGCCGCATCCGGAGGGTCCGAGAAGGGTGAACAACTTACCCTCCTCGATCGTCGCTGAAACATTGTCCACCGCGCGGATGGCGCCGAACGTGCGACTGACGTTGTCGAGACGGATCGTCGTCATGAGAAACGACGTTCCTGTCTTTAACGCGTGTCCTGGATAATCGTTTTGATTCGGTTCAACGTCGCGCTGCGGTCCTCGTCCCACTTCACGTCGTTGTAAGGCAGGACCTTGATCTTGGAGAGCGCCGGCATGCCCCCGGGCATCGTGGAAAGATCGATGTCCTGCCGGGCGGGGCGACGGAAGGTCAGCGTGAGGAACATTTCCTGCGTCGACTTGCTCGCAAGATAGTCGATCAGCGCGCGTGCGGCGTCCTGATCGGGTGCACCTTTGATGATGGCAGCCCCTTCCGCAAGCGCAGCCGTCCCTTCGGTCGGATAGCCCACCTTGACCGGTGCTCCGTTATGCGCCCACAGGTAGCCGGCATATTCGAGCGAAATGCCCAACGGATACTCGCCGCTGCCGTTGCCATCGAAGACGAGGGTCGACCGGTTGAGCACCTTTGTATTGGCAATTAGCGAAGAAAGCTTATTCCAGCCGGCGTCGCTCTCACCCCAGTAGGTAAGCAGGACCGTCGCAGCGGCATAGGAAAAGCCGGAATTCGCCGGGTCGGTATAGGCGATCTTGCCCTTCCACTTCGGGTCTAGGAGATCCTGCCAGGTCTGTGGACCGCTCGCCGCATCGATCGCCTTAGTATTCTGGTTGATGGTCACGATCTGGAGATTGGTACCGATCCAGAGATTGTTCGGGTCGCGGTATTCCGCCGGCACGGCGTCGCGGCCCTTCGCCGGATACGGTTGAAAAAACTTGCTGTTCTGCTTCAGCAGGGCAGAACTGACACCCCAGATGACATCGCCTTGCGGATTTGCCGCCTCCGAGGCAATGCGACGAAAGAGCACGCCCGATCCCGTGGAGACGATGTTGACCGTGATGCCGGTCTCCTTTTTGAACCCCTCGGCGACGAGCTTGTTAACCGTGTCGTCGTTGGCCGAATAAAGGACGACCTGCGTGTCGGCGATTGCCGACGCGGATCCGACCGCCGCTAACAACAGTAGCACCGCGATGGATGAAACGGCATGTCTCATTGGTTCATCTCCTGGTGCGTCACTGAGCAATTCTATCTCAACTCGTCGCCGCCTCGTGCCCACTCGGACGCTCCTGCCCCGGCGGCTGGGAAATGGACGGGCGCTCTGGCGTCGCACCCAACTCTCGGACGATCAGCTTCCATTTTTCGTACTCGCTCTGGACAAACTGGCGAACTCCTGCAGTCGTGCCGCCGGCGGCATCTGCTCCCTCGCGCACCATTTGCTTTTTGATCGAAGGCGTCTCGAGGATTATCAGCGCGCCGTTAGGCCGGATTTCCGCTCTTGGGACGAATGATTTGTGGGCGACTTCACGCGAACATTTTGCTGCACTAAAATTCAATGCGAGCCTGCTCAAAGTAGTGGGCCGTAAGAATTCAGGAGGAGCCGGCGTGCGCATCCTCTTCACCGCAGATGACGCGGTCACTGCGGACAAACTGAGGCCCGGCCTCAGGTCATGCGAGATCACCGTGCATCCGTTCGCACGCACTCTGAAGCGCCGCGAAACGCGACGCGGTCACACCACCTCAATACTCAAGGAGGACGGACATGTGCAGACTTTGCGATGAAGGCAAACCGCAGAACCATTCCGGTCCGCAACAGGGTCACGGCGCGATTTCCTGAAAGCCTCAACGGCGACCGCAATTGCCGCGGCGGGAGCGAATTTTTTAAGCGTGCCTGCCGCCTCGGCGCAGGCAAAAGATGACCCCCCTGCCGATACCGGCAAGCCCGGTCGGCGCTACGTCATTCGTGGCGGTGCGGTGATGACGATGGACCCTAGCATGCCCGGCAAGGGCGAATTCGCGGACGATCGGGCGCCAGCTCGGCCTCCAGATTGCGGCGCATATCCTCTCGCCATTCGGCATCCGGCCGACTTTTGACAAGCTCACCGCCACACCGCCAACGGGCGGCAACGGCCACATCGGGATCGGACCGGACAACTTGTTCATCCACATGACCGGGATGTCCAACGCCGCCTGGCAGAAGGTCAAGGATGTCGGCGCACAGGTCTCCATCGCTTTCCCGATCGAAATTAATATGCGGCACGGTATGCCGCCAATACTCAGGCTGCAAAGCCTGGGGATGGAGCCGTCGCTGAGCACGGATGTGGAGTGCACCTTGACGGCGGACTTCTTCACCCAGATGCGCTCGTGCATGAATCTGCAGCGCATGCTCGTGAAGAACTCGCGCGACTACCTCTTCAACGCGGCGGGCGTTCCGCAGAATCTATTTAGCGGCCAGTAGAGGCGAATCGTCGCGGGCACGGGCGGCTTCGGCCGCCCGGCAACGACATACTTCTCTGGCGCTACGGGATGCCGCGACCGGTTTGTCGCAGTCAAGCTAGCGATGCCCAAAAAAAGACCTCCGAAGACGGAGGCCAAGTACAGCGCTGTGAACAACGCAGATTTGTGATCTCGTCGATACAGTTCAACCTGGAACCGCCCGACAAGACGTCTACTAAGCACGGAGCGCGTTTACGTCGCGACCTGCCGAGTATGGAAGGGAAGAACCTTTCTAGTAACATCGACGCTTTCCGTCGACTGACCATGCTGTTGTTTGCGCAGTTCGCGACGAACTCTGGCAAAGGTTTTCCGCAAGTCGGTTTCCACGCTTTTCGTGTAGCGGAACGAAGGATCAAGGATGGACTTCATTTAACCTCCACGCTCGGGCTGTGAAACACAATGCAGTTCCACGCCCTTCCTCCAGAAATAATGCAAGAGGCGTTCCATATCTAATCAAATTGCGAATGTTCAACCACTTACCCGGAATGCCTTCTGTGCAAAAGTCAGTACCGTAAAGATCCACGACACTTTTACAGACGAATCGGCGCTCCAGATTGTTGCTGACAATTTGTCAGTGCGACGTGCGGCACTGTCGATCGTCCATCGAATCGAATTGCGAAAAGCGAATCTGGCGGCAGGTTGTTTTGCGGCCGCATCTTCGATTGTCGATGAAACACGAGAACTGCTCTCGAACGGACAACGTCAACCGCGATTTGCCGCAAAGTACGCCGCTATCCAAGCTCGTCTTCCGTTCAAAGCATCGCGAAGACACGCGACGCCACCCCACATCGTGCCGGCCGTGCATCATGCATTCATCTTGACCGGCGCGCCGACGGCCTTCCAGCCGGAGTGGCCGACCGTCATGTAGCGAGCGTCGAAGCCCGCATCGCGCAACGCGATCGCGGTACGGCACCCGACATGAAAGCCGTAACCGCAGTACACGACCACCGGTTTCTCCTTGGAGAGCTCGCCCATCCACTCGCTCACACGCTCGGGGTCACGCCAGGTGACGCCCTCGGCGATGTCCTGCTGCCGCGAAACCAAGTGCTTAGGCCGCGTGTCGATGAGCTGCAACGGCTTGCCTTCGGCGAGCATCGCCCTGACCTCCTCGACGCCGACGCCGGGCAGATCGGCGAACTCCTCCTGCACCAGTGGCCGCGGCGGCGCCACCTTGCTGGCGTCCTCGTGGCGACCCTCGACCGCTTTCCAGTCGACATTGCGCAGGAACGTGTCGACGTACGCCATCGCATTGGCGCCGAAGTCGATGTGGTAGGCGTGCTCGTACATGTCGAGCGCGAGCAGGGGGATGCCGCTGGCGATAGCCTGACTGTGCTCGCCCGCGTACTGGTTGATGAGCCGACCGTCCCGCGGCAACCAGGTCAAAAGCACCCAGCCCGAGCCGCCGCCGAGCGCATAGCCCATGGCGGAGAACTCGGTGCGCCAGCGCTGCACCGACCCGAAGTCGCGAGAGAGCGCTTCCGACATCGCATTCGTCACCCTGCCGTCGCCGCCCATGCTCGCGAAATACAGTTCGTGTAGCAGCGTGGAATTGAGTGCGACGAGCTCCTCGCGCTTGAGGCCGTTGATGACGTAGCCGGGCGTCTTCGCGAAATCGAGCGACTCGAGCTGCTCGGTGATCGCGTTCAGGCGTCTAAGCGCCCCGCCATAGTTGTTCTCGTAATGGCTCTCCATGAGCTGCAGCGAGATGCCGCTCAGCGTCCAAGGACGGCAATAGATTTGCTTCAGTTGATAGCGCACGACAATACCTCCAAGCACAAGTTGAATTTGCGCCCGGACGGATTGCGAACAATTGATGTGGTGCCCGAATCCGTCACATGACGCTCACAGGATTGGACGGGGCACCGTCTTGGAGGGATAAACCCGGGGGCCTGCTAACCCCCAACAAAAACACTACGCCTTTGCGGCGCTTTTTGCAACTCGCACAGCCGCCAAAGTAACGGCCGTGAGCACACGGAGCCAGTGGTCGTACTCTGCATCGAGGAATTTGTCGCTGCATGAGGGCCGCGTCGCAACGGCGCGAGGCCGGATTCGACGCGCCGTACAGGGAAATTGGTCACTGAGCGGGCAAAGAACTGGGGACCGATGAAGACGCACACCGAACAACCTGGCGACCGAGGTGAGCCCCTAATCATGCGGTGCTGCAAGAGCTAACCAAACGGGCATACAGAGGGCTTGAGCGACGCCGGGCCTTGCGCTACTATGGCTTCGCATCTTCTGGGGATGGTAAGCAGACTCCCCGGCCTCTCAAGACGCTCACCGCGTCCAAGTTCTGCTCCTAGCACCGGGTAACCAACCGGGAGGAGCATGCGCGGACAGAGCAGCAAAATCCCTTCGCTTTCAAACGATCTGGCAAGTCCAGGGCATGCCGCTTTTCTGCGCTCTGACTCGGACCGCGCCGGTTACGTGCTGAGCAAACTCGAGTGCGCACGCGACGCCCCTTTGAGTGTGGCTCCTGCGCGAACGCGTGGCATGGACGATCGCTTGCCACAGGCACTGCGAGTAGGCGAATGACGCCTCATCGCCTCTCGCTGACGGTCATCCTCGTCGGGTGCACGCACGCCAGCGCCGACGTCCCGTGGCGGAGTGTGCGGGCGGCGGACCTGCGAGCCGTGTTCGTCGATCACGAGGTCGCAGACGGCGTGCATTACGCCTACCAGTTTCGCGGCGACGGGACATTCGCCGGTTTTAACATGGGCAAGGAAATTCGCGGCACCTGGCACCCGGTTGGCAATAGATTCTGCTGGATTCAGCGCAAATCAATAGCGGTGGAAGAGTGCTTCGCGGTCCAGCGCCGTGGCGATGAAATTCGTTTCCTGCACGACGGCTATGAAACATTTTCCGGCAACTTGTCCGAGATCAATGCTCAACCACCAACCGGAAAGCTGCGATGACCGAACGCATGGCTTACTCGCTGGCCCAGCTTTCGCTCTACTTCCTGAAGCTGGGCACCGTCGGCTTTGGCGGTCCCGTCGCGCTCGTCGGTTACATGTATCGCGATCTGGTGGAAAGGCGCCAGTGGATTACCGAGGCGGACTACAAAGAAGGACTGACGCTGGCCCAGCTCATGCCGGGTCCGTTGGCCGCGCAACTCGCCATGTATTTGGGCTACGTGCACTACCGTGTCGTAGGCGCTACGGTGATCGGGGTTGCGTTTGTATTGCCATCCTTCCTCATGGTGGTCGCGATCGGCTGGGCGTATGTGCGTTACGGCGGCATCCCATGGATGCAGGCCGCGTTTTACGGCGTTGGCGCTGCAGTGATTGGCATCATCGCCATCAGTGCGTACAAGCTCACGACCAAGAATATCGGCAAGGACAAGCTTTTGTGGGCGATCTACCTGCTAACCGCGGGCTTTACTGTGTGGACGCAATCGGAAAGCGTCTGGCTGTTCTTAGGCGCTGGCGTGTTGGTATGGATGGTGCGAGCACCACCGAAACGCTGGTTCGGCAAGAACGCCGCACCCGCGCTGATGGCCCTCGGCCCACATGGGACGTCGACGTGCGCGGTTGCGACGGGGTTCGATTGGGCGCTGCTGACGCAGCTGGGTGCGTTCTTTGCAAAGGCCGGGGCGTTTGTCTTTGGCAGCGGACTCGCCATCGTTCCCTTCCTCTACGGAGGCGTGGTACACGATCACCAGTGGTTGACCGAGCGGCAGTTCGTTGACGCGGTGGCAGTCGCTATGATCACGCCGGGTCCCGTCGTCATCACCGTCGGCTTCATCGGTTACTTGATCGCTGGTCTCGCCGGAGCGGTGGTGGCGGCGCTGGGTACCTTTTTGCCGTGCTACCTGTTCACGATCCTGCCTGCGCCGTATTTCAAGAAATACGGCAAGCGCCCGGATCTGTTGGCATTCGTAGCGGGGGTCACCGCGGCCGCTATCGGGGCCATCACCGGCGCCGTAATCGTCCTTGCCGAGCGATCGATCGTGGACTGGCTTACTGCGCTGATGGCGCTCGTCACGATCGGGCTCATGTGGAAAGTGAAAAAGCTGCCCGAACCCGTCCTTGTCGCGATCGCAGCGATCATCGGCCTCGTTGCTTTTCCGGGCATGCATCCATGAAAAGCCACGTAGCGAGCCAGCTTTATTACTTGGCGCTGGCGCTCGCGCCGCTACTGGATGCCGGCCCCGCGCTCGCCCAGGCCCGCCAGCCGCTCGAACCAGTGCAAACAATTGCGCTTCCCGATGTGCGTGGTCGCATCGACCACTTGGACATCGATCTCGATGGCGAGCGGCTGTTCGTGGCGGCATTGGGCAACGACACCGTCGAAGTCATCGATCTACATGCGGGCCAGCGCAGCGCGCGACTTGAGCATCTGCAAGAGCCGCAAGGTGTCGCCTACGTGCCTGAAGCGAAGCGCCTGTTCGTGGCCAACGGGCGAAGTGGACGGGTCGATATTTTTGAAGGCGCTTCGCTGGCTGATGCCGGACATGTCGATGGGCTCGAAGACGCCGATAACGTGCGATACGAACGCAACAGCGGACACGTCTACGTCGGCTATGGCAGCGCATTGGCCACGATCGACGCGGCGACGCTCAAGCTCGGGGCGCAAACCAAGCTGGCGGGTCATCCTGAATCGTTCCAAGTGGAAGGTGGAACTTCGCGGATTTTCGTGAACGTGCCGAGCGCGCGGCACATTGCCATCGTCGATAGGAACAAGTGGTCGCTATTCGCTACCTGGAGCGTGGCCGACAAAAAAGCGAACTTTCCCATGGCGCTCGACGAGCCCGACCATAGACTGTTCATCGCCACCCGGCAGCCTGCGGCGCTTCTGGTTCACGACACCGGCACCGGCAAGCGCGTCGCGGATTTGTCGATCTGCGGTGATGCCGACGATCTCTTCTTCGACGCAGAGCGCAAGCGGATCTACGTGATCTGCGGGCAGGGTGTCATCCAGGTCGTGCAACAGCGAGATCCGGATCGCTATCAGAGCGTCGCGCAGGTGCCATCTGCGCCGGGTGCGCGCACGGGCCTCTTCGTAGCCGCGCGCAAAACTCTCTATGTCGCGATTCCGGCGCGTGGACCTTCCCCTGCCGAGATTCGCGTCTATGCGGTCAGGTAGATAGCGTCATGGAACAGCAAAGAAACTTGCGAGGGGTTTGGAATTATGAAGAGACTCGTGATTTCGTTGATCATCGGTTCGAGCATGCTTGGAATCTCGGAGGGAACGGCAATGGGTGAAACAGTCAACTTCGATCAGGACAAAACAGGTGCGCTACCCGCCGGGTGGAAGTCCGGTGTCACCGGGCGTGGCTCGCCAAAGTGGACGGTGGAGAGGGACGACACGGCACCTACTCCTCCCAACGTGCTCAAGCAATCGGGGAACGGAACCTTTCCATGGTGCGTTAAGAGCGACACCTCTATCGAGAACGGCTCGCTCGAAGTCAAGTTCAAGCCCATTTCGGGTAGTGAGGACGCAGCGGGCGGCCTGGTCTGGCGTTGGAAGGACGGCGACAACTATTACGTCGCACGAGCCAACGCGCTGGAGGACAACGTTTCGCTCTACTACACGCAGAACGGACGACGTAACACCATCAAGTATGTCAACGCGCCGGTGGGGAAGAACCAGTGGCACACGTTGAAAGTGGAATTTGTGGCGAAGAGCGTTCGCGTCGCTCTGGACGGCAAGGTCTATATCGAGGTGGAGGATGATCGCATCAGCGGGTCGGGGGCGGTTGGCGTATGGACCAAAGCCGACAGCGTTACCGCGTTCGACGACTTCACCTACAGTGCCGCCACAAGCCGCTGATTCGCCGCGCGCGACTGCATCATGACGTTAGGTAGTCCTGCTGACGGTTGAAGGCTGTTTCATTGCGGACCATGGATCAGAGACTGGCAAACCAATGATCCTCGAACATCTCGGATACATCGCACTGCCACCGCACGCAAGGAAGGGTGGTTTCGATCATGCGGCCTATCACCGCGTTGATAGCCGTCTGTCGTTGCTCATACGGCGAACGACGCCGTTGACGTCATCGACTGCGCTGGTGATCGCTACCTTTACTCGATTTCTGGCCTGAGCGGTGTGGCGGGCGTGCTCACCGCGCAGGAGGGGGACCTGGTTTTCACGTCGAATCGAGCAGAGGACACGGTGGGTATCTTCGCGTCGAACGACCACACCCATTTGGCGAAGGTGCCGGTCGGGCACCGCCCCAACGGGCTCGCCCACGATCCCTTGCGTCGTGTATTGCTGGCCGCGAACGTCGGCGACTCGGCCTCGCCAGGTTCCGCGTCTGCGTCGATCGTCGATGTCGAAGCAAGAACGCTGGTCGCGAGCGTGCCCATGCCAGGGCGAACGCGCTGGGCGTTGTACACTGAACGCGAGGACGTGTTCTTCATCAATATCGCAGACCCACCCGGCATCGTCATGATTGACGCAAGCAATCCAGTGAAGATCGCAAAGACCTTCGAGATCCCGGTGGCGGGTCCGCACGGACTGGATCTTGACGTGGAAAGTCAGACGCTATTCTGCGCCTGCGATGCGAAACGGCTGGTCTGCCTGGACGCCGGTTCCGGGAGGGTGTCGCATGAGTTAGCACTCAGCGGTACGCCCGATGTCATCTTCTTTAACGCCCAACGGCATCGTCTCTACGTGGCGATCGGCGATCCCGGCGTGATCAACATTGTGGATACGCAACGGATGGGGCTTATCGAGACCATCAAGACTGAGGCGGGGGCGCACACGATCGGGTTCGATGCGCAGCGAAACAAGATCTATGCGTTCCTTCCCGGTACACATCGAGCGGCTGTCTACCGGGATCAAGGCCAATCACATGCAACACACCAGGGCGTCGGCGGACGTTGTCCTTTCATTGCAAACAACCGACCGGAGACATCAACATGAATGACCTATCCTTAGCTTCTCGCCGTGACTTGCTCAAGACCGCTGGTGCCGCCTCCATCGTGGGGCTGGTGACGCTACCGCCGGTGTTGGCTCAGAACGTAACTTCCACGGAGAAACCCGTCATGACGCCACAAACTGCGCCCGCATTCACCACTCAGTCTGCGCCCAAACCACTCGGATTTGATCCATCGAAGCTCAACGGATTGTCCGAGAAGCTTATTCGCTCGCATTGGGAGAACAACTATGGTGGGTCGGTCAGGGCCTTGGCCGTGGTGAAGAAGCAATTGGCCGACGCATTGGCCAACAAAGACACCCCGCCGTTTATCTACAACGATCTGAAGCGCGAGCACCTCATGCGCACAGGTTCGGTCGTCTTCCACGAGTACTACTTCGACAATCTTGGTGGCGCGGGCAAGCCAGATGCGGCAATACGAACTGCCCTCGGCGAGTCGTTCGGCGACTTCGATACATGGGAAACGGAGTTCCGCCGTATTGGCCTGGGACTAGGAGGAGGGTCAGGATGGGTCGTCTTGGGCTACAACTTTCACACGCAGCAAGTCGAAAACTACTGGATGTGGGACCACCTGCATGGCCCACCGACCACGATGCCACTGCTGGTCATGGATATGTATGAACACTCATACCAAATGGACTTCGGTGCCGCCACCACGAAGTACATCGACGCCTTTTTCCAAAACATTCAATGGGAAACGGTGCAGGCGCGCTTGGAGCAAGCCCGCAAATCGATGAAAGCTTGAAGTCGATACTTCGGCGACATCGCTTCTACTGTCGCACACTTCCTTCACCTCCAAAGGAACCTCAACATGAAATGGGTCACCCGTGAACGCCCGAAGATCGACCGCATCGCCTGCCCCTGGTTAATTCAGCGCTTCATCGACCACGAGGCCGAGTTTCTGTATGTACCCCCGGGCGATGTGCTTAGGGTAGCGAAGGAAACGGGCGCGACCCCGTATGACGTCCCCGGTGTCGAGATGGGCCACGTCGGCGAGCTCTGCAGCTTCGACGCTTTCTTGGCGAAGTACCACGTAGCCGACCCGGCAGTGCAGAAGCTCGCCACGATTGTGCGCGGTGCCGATACCTCGCGGCTCGACCTGACGCCTGAGTCGGCCGGTTTACACGCCATCTCGCTCGGTTTGTCGCGTAATTTCACCGACGACCACGAGATGCTGCGCTACGGCATGGTGATGTACGACGCGCTGTACGCTTGGTGCGGTTCGTGAGCAGACGACGCACCACGGGTCGTCAATGAGTTGTCGCGGGTCCGCACGACGGTGCGCTGGCTGGCTAGGGGGAGTCGGTCCGATCATCGGATCTCCGGGTCAGTTGAGCGCAGTTGAATTCCACGGGGCAACCCGTCAGCGATATGTCCAGTCCGCAAGACATCACGGGCACGACGACGCGTCGTGGCGTTGGACTTCCTAGCCTTTAACATGGCCACCGAGCAGGAGCGCAGCACCGCGCTGACCTCGCGGTTTCAGCAGATGTTCCCGGTCCTTTCGGCGGCCGAGATCGACCGGGTCAGGCATTTCGGCGACGAGCAGCGCTTTCAGCCGGGCGAATTCCTCTGCCGGGTGGGTAAGCCCAGCCCCGGCATGTTCGTGGTCCTCTCGGGCAGGGTCGCCGTCGTCGGCCGCGACGGCCTCGGCCGAGCGTTGCCGACGGCCGAGTTCGCTCAGCTGATCGGCGCTACGCTCGAGGACATGGAGGTCGTGCCGGGCGAGGTCCTCGCCGAGATCGGACTCCTCTCCGGGGCGCCGAGCGTGCTGGACGCACAAGCCGTCGACGAGGTCGAGGTGATCGTCGTTCCGTCGGAGGGCCTCCGTGCCCTCCTCATCGAAGAGGCCGAACTCGGGGAGCTCATCCTCCGTGCGCTCATCCTCCGCCGCGTGGCGCTGATCGAGACGGGTTTCGGGGGTCCGGTACTCATCGGCTCGCTCAAGTCGCCGGACGTCACGCGGCTCTCAGGGTTCCTCGGACGCAATGGAATTCCCTTCCGCGTGATCGATCCCGATGAGGATGCGGATGCCTCGTCGCTCATCACGCGCTTCGCCCCGCAGCGCGGCGAGCTTCCGATCGTCGTCATACCAGGTGGCGCGGTGCTCAAGAACCCGACGAGTCCTCGGGCTGATCGCGACGACTTTGCGCTCAGAGCCTTACGACGTCGCGATCGTCGGCGCCGGGCCAGCCGGTCTGGCGACAGCCGTCTACGGAGCGTCCGAGGGCCTCTCGATCATCGTCCTGGAAGCGCTTTCCTTTGGTGGCCAGGCCGGCGCCAGCGCGCGCATCGAAAATTATCTCGGATTTCCAACCGGCGTCTCCGGGCAGGCCCTGATGGCGCGTGCCTTCACGCAGGCGCAGAAGTTCGGTGCCCAGTTCAGTCTCTACACCGAGGTGAAGCAGCTAGATTGCACTTCAGAACGCGCGGGTCCTGATCCCGCACTCATCCTCGAGCTCGCCGATGGCAGGCGAGTGCGGGCGCGCGCGGTGGTAGTTGCGACGGGTGCTCGCTATCGCCGTCCGGAGATCCCCAATCTGAAGCAGTTCGAAGGCCGCGGTGTTTCGTACTGGGTCTCGCCGGTCGAGGCTCGGCTGTGCCGCGGCGAACAGACGGCGTTGTTGGGCGGAGGAAACTCGGCGGGGCAGGCAGCGGTTTTCCTCGCGAGCTACGCGCAAAAGGTGCGGATGCTCGTACGCGGGCCGAGCCTGTCGAGGACGATGTCGCGCTACCTCATCGATCGAATAGCTGCCTGTTCCAATGTCGACGTGCTCTGCGACACTGAGATCGTGGACCTGTCGGGAACCCCCGATCAGGGTCTGCAGGGCGTGCGCTGGCGCAACCGCCGCACTGGAAGGGAGGAGGAGCACGCGATCGGTCACCTCTTCCTCTTCACCGGTGCGGACCCCGCGGCAAACTGGCTCGCGGGATGCGGGATTCCGCTAGACGAGAAGGGGTTCGTCAGAACCGGTGCCGAAGTGGGTTCGATCGATCGCGTCCTGCTACCGATGGAGACTGGAGTCGAAGGAATCTTCGCGGTGGGCGATGTTCATTCAAGCTCGGTGAAGCGGGTAGGGGCGGCGATCGGGGAGGGCGCTGCAGTGGTCGCTCAGCTGCACACATTCTTGGCGCGACGTGAATCGGCCGTCTCGTCAACCTGAACGTTTCGGGCTGATGATCATTGAACGTCAGGTGAGAAAACTCCGCAACAAATGTGCGCGTGAGTTAGCGAGAGATCTCCAGTTCTGATAGACAACGCACAGGAGGGGCGGCTTCTATTCCGGCAGTGTAACTAGCGATAAAGGGCGCGAAATCGGCGCAACTCGACAAAAATAGAACCCGCTGGTCTGGAGTAATTATTTGATTTCGCCAGGGATATCGGTGGCACGCTCGGCATTCTGTTAATCCGTCGCTCTAGGGATCGTACAACGTCTGTCGATGAGGGGAAGAATCCGAACTTCGCACCTTGTGGCTAGTCGCCGACCACGCCTATCCACCTTCGTGCGTAAAGGCTGGGCGCCAGTTGAGCTAAATTCAATACGCCCTTCACCTGCGCTCCGCGTAAGGTGAATATTCTGGTTGCGCCCGAGCGAACGTCATTCCACACTTTCTTCACCGCAGCGTGTCGTCTCTCAGCAGAGAGTTCCGGAGGGTCGCATGACGTGGAAGTCGGCAACGCGGGATGTTCTGGATGGGAATGGTCAATCTGCAATAGCGGCGAGCGTATCGGCGCGCAGCACGTCGGCGTCGGCAGCATCCACCCTCCGTTGCTTCCTAGGATTGGAGAAGCGCACCAATTGCGATGGACATTTTGAAGGGAGATCATTATGTTGCAAATCGAACTCGACATTTTCTCCGGGATGCCGAATCCCACTTGGTTGGTGGCCAAAGCTCAGGAAAAGACGTTGTATGAGATGCTCCGCGCCGACCCGGGCCAGATCGCGACGGCGACGGCAACGGACAAGCGACTCGGTCTTGGCTATCGCGGCGTGATCGTCCGCCACATCAAGTCCGACGAAGGCGCATGGGACAAAGCGAATTCGGCCCACCGAGCGCCGTTAGCGGAGGAGTTTCGCCTCGGCCTCAAGGTGGCGAAGAAGGATTCGGCCGCCGCTTGGCTGGTAAAGAATGCCAACCAACACGGCGCTGGCATCGTCGACGCCGTCCATGAAGTGGTCGCTCGCGGGATAGCACTTGCTCCGCGAACACGCGGTCCGGCCGATCCCACGGCGGCCATCGATCGCAAGCAAATCGAGACGCCAGAGGTTGCCGCAGACGTCCCGTACAAGCGCAACTCGAAGGAAGAACACGATACGTGGTGGGCCTGTGGCTCCAACTATTTCAACGCCAACGCCGACTTCTTCAACGACCCCGCCCATGTGGGGCGCAACAATTGCTACTGTTTCGCTAGCAACTATCGACCCGACATACGCTACGCGCTGCCTGGTCGGCGCGGGGGCCGCCCGGCGACCTCAATCACCTGCGGCGGCGTCATTGACGGCTTGCGCGCCGATGGCTGGAACAACGGTTGCCAGACGAATGGCTTGACCATCGTTCTGGTCATCTGGCCCGGAGTTGACTACCATTTTTATCGCCTGGTGACCGGTGGACCATATTGGTGGTGGGGACACAAACCTGGCGGTACGCCGGCCAAATACACCGACGACTGCGGGCACGCCATCTACCAGTATCAAGGCAAGGGCTATGCCCCAAACAACATTTGTCGCGGCAGCTACACCGACTTCTGTGACTATTTCTACCAGAATAACTGGACAGCATTCGTGGCCTGAAAAGCCTACTAGCGACCGGAACTGGTTCGTCGATGAACACGCCAATCGCCCTACGATCTTCGGTCAGATCCGGCTACTGGGAGATAGCCGCATCTGCGTCCGATGCTTAGTTATCTTCGCGCTGCTGGCGCTGGTACGTTCGGCCGTGTGCGCGCCTTTTGCTGCAAACGCAGGGACTATCGACGGAAGCGGGCCGATGGCAACACATTGTGAAGTCGAACTTGATATTTTCTCCGGGATGCCGAATCCGACGTGGCCGCTGAGCGACCCCGAGGCGGACAGCTTCGTCCAACAGGTCACGGCGCTGCCGCACACTGTTGCCAGGGAACTGGCAGGTAACCTCGGTTACCGCGGATTCATCGTCCAATGCACGCAGGGCGCCGCCACACAGGTGATACGAATTCAATCCGGCACCGTCCACCTAGTGGAGGGCGCTACAACCACCTATGCTCGCGACGAAGCTCGCCGGCTGGAGCGCTGGCTGCTCGATACCGGCAAGCCTCACCTGAGGCCCGAGATCTTTCAAATTGCGGACCGTGAGCTTGGGTGATCCCTGCC
>Ga0070713_100000311_pt1 | contig 32118 bp, 47 predicted proteins | sample LARL82metaG_FD_65465 | JGI IMG/M metagenome (GOLD analysis project Ga0070713, IMG submission 65465) | Corn, switchgrass and miscanthus rhizosphere microbial communities from Kellogg Biological Station, Michigan, USA - LAR L8-2 metaG | ecosystem: Host-associated > Plants > Roots > Rhizosphere ... | reverse complement strand
TTTTGCGGTAGTCACGCCCGCTGCCAGGTTGTTCTGCAGGGCGCGAATCTCTTTTGTCTGGCGTTTGAGGTAATCAAGATCGGGCGTGGCTGCGCCAGGTGCCATTGCCAGCAGACGTTCCACCTGGGCATCAGATACGCCGCCGCCGGCCGATTTGCGCAGCGGTTGGAGCCGCTCTTTGTACGCTTTGACCGCGATCACGTAATCGCGTTGCTCGGGCGTCAGGCCGGAGTTCGCGAATTCTCCCTGCGCCCATTGCCCCGAGGTGGTTTCAGGATCTTTGATCGCGGCCGCCACGCGCAGGTCGTTAAGTTTGCCGCCCTTGTTCACTAAATTCTCGGCCTTCTGTTCCAGCGCGTCGGTGGCATTGCCGACCTCGTTGAACATGGCCGCATTGGGTTGCGCCTTCGCCGCCAGGGCCGCATTGCCGGTGCCCACCGTCGTGATGTTTCCCGCCTCGTCGGAGATTTCCGTGGCGCCGGGGAGGACGTTGCCCTGCGCGTCAATGTTGTACGCGCTCTGCAAGTAGCGCCCCATGGAGGCCTGCGCTTTCATTTGTGTCGCATTTGCGTTCTGCTGTGCCGTCGCGAGACGTTGCTGCGCCTGCTTGAAAATCGGGCTGTTGGGATCGAACTTTTGCTGCTGCAGTCTTGCCAGTTCCGCCTGTGCGCCCTTTAGCTCGATGCCCGCCTTAAAGGCGGCAGTATGAGCCTCTACTAATCCTTGGTCGAGTTGCTGCTTCTGATAGACAGGGGAATTCTCGTCGGGCACGATATTGCCGTTCTCGTCCTCGCGCAGCCCTTTGCCCGCCAGCGCGGCAAGATACGTCTGCCGTTTCATGCCCGCGTTGATGGGAATGGCCGCCGTTTCTGCCTGCGTCTTCGCCAGGCTAGCCAGGCCGGTCTGCTGCGCCAGATCGGCCGCCTGCGCCGCCTGATCGTTCGCCACCTTGCCCTGCTGCATGTTCTGCAGGGTCCAATTGTGAACGGTAGTGCCGGGAATAGCTGACATCACACCTGGCGCCACAATTGTTCCGGCAATATCGCCCGCCCGCGCCAAGCCACGCAGCCATGGATTGCCGATCTTATTTAGTCCCGCGCCGCTCTGCTGCAATCGCTGCAATTCGGCCCGGTCCGCCTCGGCTGGCGCGCTCGATGCCATGACAGGAGCCGGGGCGGCGGGCAGGCTGATACTGCCGGATAGTTCCGCGCCCAGGGGCTGCGCGGCGGCGGAGGCGGCACCAAAGCCACCAGGAGGCATGGACGATGCCATGGGCGGGACCGGAGGCGGATTGACGCTAGCCATGCCCGCATTGGGCTGTAATGGTGTCCCCTGCGCGACCATCGCGGGCTGGATTTTCTGAGCGTTCTCGGGCGCGCTCGCCCAGGTTTGGAATCCTAGCGTGGGGCTGGGAGGCGGCATATCGGCGGGCACAAGTTTGCCCGTGAGTGGGTCGACTTTTACGGGCGGCATTTGCGGCGGAAGCATGGGATTCGCGTCTCCTTATCCTGGCGGCTTCGCTGGCGGCCTCGGCATGAAGCCGGATGCCGCCGTGCCCAAGCCCGCCAGCGTCTGCCCTGCGACCGCCCACGGGTTCGCCTGCTGCTGCGAGGCCGTGCCGTAGAGGTTGGCATAGTTGCCCGCCGCCGCCTGATTGCCCTGCAGGCTCAGATTGGCCGTCTGCGAGGCGTTCGAATTGAGCATATTCGTCGCATTCCAGAAATTGCTCAACGCCTCGCCATGCTGCCCCTGAGCCGCGCCCGTGTAGAGGTCGCCCAGCTGCCCCGCCTGGTCCTGGTACGCCTTGCGCGCCTGATCGGCCGCGAAGCCCGCCGGACTCGCTCCCATGCCGCGATTGGCCAGGCTCTGCATAGTCGTGCCCAGAGCGTTCTGGGTAGTATTGGCGACCCTGTTTGCGGCGTTCTGGTATTGGTTCTGATACGTGCCGCTCAGTCCCGTCTGATTGAGCGAGGCGGGGTTGGTGAAGCCGCCCATAGTGCCGCCTGTGCCGCTCGTGCCGAAGAGATTCTGCCGCGTCTGATCGGAGAAAGCCTGATTCTTCTGTGCATTTTTAGCTAGAGCCGTGTCCTGTGCAGTTGCTCCTGCCGAGGCCGCCTTCTGGGTGCTCTGATCCTGCGCATGACTCGACATTTCAAATCCCCCTACAAATATTTGAGAAAGTGAGCGCTTCCGCGATACTGGCGGAACATTCCAAGGCTCGTAAGCCATCGCATGCACGGCCGGGAGCGGGTGACGGCGAAAAACCAGTAAATCCCGGTTCGATTGAGGTTCCGGTTTCCGAGCCATTCCTGCGCGGCCTTAAACATGCCCAGACCGGCTCGACGCCGCGTTGCCTTGTTCCTGACCTCAGGGAAGATCACCAGCGGCTGCAATTGCCAGCACATCCGCGCCGCCAGAACGCCGATTATCTGTTCGTTTTCAACGGCTACGAAGAGGCGGGCGGTATCGATGCCGATATCTTCGCTATTCCCTGCGTCGAGCCGCGCCTTGATATAGGGCAACTCATCCGACCTCGCCTGTCTAATTTCCATCGGGCGGAATCCAGCCGGCCGCCACCATGCCGTCATGGATCTTCTGCGCGTTGGCATCGGCCTCTTCGAGGATGTGGGTGATGACCTCCTGCACGTTGGGCGTCATGGTTACGTAGATCGTGTGCGAGGTAATCGTGCCCAGCACGGCATCCTTGACCGAAAGCACCACGGCCCCCTGCGCGAGGTCAAACGTCTTACTCAGAATGGTTGCCATATTTCCTCACGACGCCAGGACGTAGCGCGCGCCGCCGTTGCCTGATGTTCCCCCGCCGCCGGTGTAGGGAGTGTCGAGGAATACGGCCACGATGATGCTTGCCGGGTTGATATACCCGCTTCCCCCTGCCGTCATCGAGTAGCTTGTCACCTGTCCGCCTGAACAATTTGCTGCCGCAGTCGCGCCGGTTCCGCCGCCGCCGCTTATGACACAGTGCGCGGTCCCGTAGCCATAGCCAGGATTGACGGGATTGACGGCGATAACCGGGTAGGGGGAAATGGTGGCCGCCTGCGCGCTCGCCGTGGCGCCGCCGCTCCCGCCCGCTGGGCAGGTGATGAGCGTCCCCACGTATTCGTACCCATCGGGCAGCGAGTCGACATAGCTTGTGCTGGCCTGGTAAGAACCGCCCGGCAGGTACACGACGTAAAAGCGCGTGGTGTAAGCGAGCCCTACAATGCTTCCGGCCGGCCTGGTCGGCGTCCCGTAGCCCATCTGCCGCGTGTAGCTCGTGCCCAGCCCGCCGGGGCCATAGATGCGCACCGTTGCCGAGCCTCCGGCGTCGACTGAATCGAGCGTGGCCGTGTTGTTGGTATTCGCTCCCACGTTGGGAGGAATGAGCGCGCTCGAAAAGATTACCTGCGGGTTGGCCGGATCGGAGGGAGGGCTATTGCCGGCCGAGGTCACCACAATCACGAAGTACTGGTAATCGCCCCCCAGGCCGCCGGTGTCGAGATACTCGACCGTGCCCATCCCGCCGGGGGATGGAACCGTCGCCAGCAGGGACGCCGCGCCGAAGGCGGTGGCCCGGTCTCCGCGCCATACCTGATAGCCCGTAACCCCCGCATCCGCAGAAGCCGGCCACATGACCTGGTTGCCGGTAGCGATCTGCACCACGGTCACGCCCACGGGCTTGGCGGGCGCCGTGGCGGTTCCGGTAAGGGTCAGGGTGCAGGATGGTCCGCTGGGCGCCTCCGTCCCCCCTGGGCTTACGGCAATGGCCGTCAGGGTAACCGTTTCCCCCGTGGCCTGCATGGTGAACTGGATGGGCGAACTGGCCTTCTGCGCCATCGCGACCGGGGATGGGTTGCCCAGGTATCCGGTGGCATAAATTTTGATCGTGCCGCCGGCCGGGAAGCCGGACACATTGCAAGTCACCAGCACCGCGCCATTGACGGCCGCCGCATGCGAGGCGCTGATGCCGGTCGCGGGCATCGGGGGCAAGAGCGAGGGATTGAGCAGAATGAACTGCGGCCCGACGACCTCCTCCTGGCCGTTCATGGTATTCACCGGCTCCAGCTTCAGCCAGTAAAAGGCCTGCCCGGTCTGCTGCAGGATTTTGTCCGTATCCGACCATGCGAAGGCCGATTCCGAGGCCGCCCAGGTTTGAAGCACCGTGCCCTGCTGAAGATCGAGCACTTTGCCGCGCAGCAGGCTGATCGACGCCATGCCGGTCATGTCCGTAATGCGAAAGCTGACATCGACGCCCTCTGTGGTGGCATTGGGCTCGCAGAGGAATCGCGACACCACGTTGGTCCCGATGGGCGGCGTGGACATCTGCCGGTCGACCCACTGCATGCGCTGCGACATGACCGGATCGGCATGGACGCCGCTGTTCAGCCGGCTGCCGGCGCTGCCCATCCCGCCCTTAACCGCCGTCGGACTCATGCCAGCCCCGCATTGATGGGCCGCGAGGCCAGGGTAATCTTGCGCACTACCGCATCGGCATTATCGCGGGGAAAGCTGATCCAGAGGGTGCAGTATTTGCCGGTCGCCGTTCCCGGCGTATTCATGCCGGCGCGGATCGCGTAGCCCGACTGCCGGACCGGCGAGGGCATCTGCTGAATGGTCAGCTCGGTGGGATTTATGGCCTGGTCGGGCGCATCGGCGGTGGCCGCGTAGACCTGAAAGCTCAGGGCAGAATCGCTGCGGTCCGTCACCAGGTCGGCCCAGTAATAGCGGCTCTTGCCCTCGTTGGGCAGGTGCCAGGCATGCTGCGCGGTGCCGTAGTACGGGTTGCCATTGTCTGTGAACCCATCCGGCCAGCGGTAGACATTGCCATCGCCATCGCCCAGGAAGATGAAATCCTGGCCGGCGAAGCCGACATTGACCGAGCCCGCCGCCGTGATCAACTGCGAGGGCAGCTTGTCGGTCAGGTACGTGCCCGTCAGTTGCGTATAGACGCCCGAGCCTGAACCGTACACGCCGCTCGAATCCTGCGCCTGGGTCACGAAGGACCATAACTGCATGAGATTAAATCCATCCGGCTTAGCTACGACAGCTGTCATGCCCCACATAAACCATCGAGGGCCGGGAGCACCGCCAAAGACAGCAAAGCTAGCTATAGCGTGGACTGCGCCGGCTGGTGCTGTTGCCGCAACTGTAGCCTCGGCCCATACAGCATTATTCGTTACAGGAGGACCAGGATGGTCACTTCCAATGTTTACGCCGCTGGCATCAAAGAAAGTTACTCTCAAGTCAGCAGTTCCTACGGCACCAGACTCTCCCAGTGCCCAGCAGGTAGATGTGACGGTATCCCCCGGGGAACATGGTATGGGAGTGTTATTGAATACGGCAGCAGTGCCGGATCCACTGAAGATCGCTTGATTTCCAGTCCCCCCCATTGGAAGTCCACTTACTCCTAAAGCCCAGGGAGGTTGAAACGCCCATGCTGTAGTTCCCTGAGAAAAGTCGCCATTGATCAGGACATCAGGGATGCTTAAATCGTCGGTGCGCGCAAACACCACCAGCAGATTCATGGGCCCGAAGTCGTACCAGAGGCATTGCGAGTCCGCGATGTGATCTACGTCGATGTCTTCCATCGAATAGGTGCCCATGAGCTTCTTGGCGTTGTCATCGGAAATCGACGTCGGCTCCGGTCCGCCCGGCCCCCGCCATACGCGCACACTCTGATTGGCGCTCAGGTACATCAGCCCTTCGGGAGTCAGCACATGCGAGAGTTTCCCCGCAAATCCCGGCGAGCCCACCCGGTCCTGCTCCGCGAAGGTGATCGCATCGTAGCCGGTATAGGCATAGAAGTAGTCTTGTGTCGAGACAATCAGGATGGTACCCTGCTGCATCGTGGACAGGCCGCTGATGGTGCGCTTGCCGCTGGGCAGGTTGAAGAACAGGCTGGTGGGCCATGCCTCTTCGGGAATGCCCAGCGTGATTTCGGAATAGCCGGACAGCTGCATCAGGCTGCCCTTGGCGGCCACGATGCGGTTTTGAAACGTGGCCAGCATGGGCGCCGGCGGCGCGGGATGGTTATCGAAGGGCGCCAGGCGCGTGTCATCGAGAGCATCGTCGATCAGCGTGTCGCCCCAGGACGTTTGGCTGTTCGGAATCTCGGCGGCGAAGTAATACGTTGCGCTGGTGTCGACAGGCGAATCCGAGACCGCGAAAATCCATTTGTAATTGACTTGCGGATCGGAGGAAACCTGGAGGTTATAGAGCAAAACCACTTGTGCAGCAATGGGGCCAGTGTGCGCAGACACAGGGGAAGGAGCGGAAACGCTGACACGCTGAATGCCCAGAGAATCCGTATACTTCGAGACAAAGCAATAGACATACGTTCTCCCGTAGGTCAGCGTGAGCGTGCCCGCACTGAGCGAAATGGCCGGGGCCGTAGTGGGCGCGGTAATGCCCCACTGATACTTCGTCAGCGTGCCGCCCACGTCCACGTAGCGCCAGGCATTGTGCCCATCGGAGGAGTAGGCCGCAAAGGAGTTGCACACGAACTGATGGACTCCCGTTTCGCCGGTCGAGAGCAGCAATTTCCCCGATCCGTCGGCGTTCATCGTGCCAATATTCCCGCCCGACTGAACGAAGACGAACTGCTTTTGATCCACGTTGCGCTGGAAGTCATAGAACGCCTGCACGGAAGCGCCGACATTGGTGACCAGCGTGTAGCCTGGAGCGCGGCGCAATTGCCCGTCGGAGAGGATCAGCACATTTTTTGCGGACAGCAGGGAGCCGGGATTTGATTCGGCCAGGTTCCTGGTCACGGCCTTGCCGGTAAACTGGCTGATGCCGTCCTGCTTGAGTCCCTTAATCATCAAAACTCCTGCGCGTGAGCATTACGGCCCGTAAGTCACAACCGTGGACGCCGCCATGCTCTGCCGCTGCCGCGCCCAGGCCAGGAAGGCCATCAGGTCCTTGGCCCCCTGCAATTCGTAGTAATTGGCGCGCGTGCCATCGTCCGAGGCACCGCACAATTGCGCGCTGGCGAAGGATTCCATGGCGTAGGTGCCCTCATCGGGCAGCATGACCTTGCTGGAGGCGTCGGTGACAGGCAGCCATTTGGCGGTATAGACCAGCTGGCAGAAGCGGGGCGCGTCGATGCCCGGCGAGATGCGGATCTTCTGCGTCTGCACGCCGACAGTCGCCGCCGAATCGAGATAGGGCCCGTAGAAGCCGTAGCTGCTGCGGTTGCTGTACATGGAGGAAAAGTAATTCGACCAGCCCGAGGCCACCTGCAAATCGGTCAGGGCCGTATCGAGGTCGAGCGGTGCGATGGGCGCCCAGTCCTGCGCGGCGCTCTGCCGCTCGGCCAGATGCACGATCTGCGACAGATCGGCGGGCAGCGGGTACTCCTGCGTGCCTGGAACTAAACTCAGGCTGGTTTCGTCAAATTTGACAAAGAAGCCGCGATTCTCCTTCACGACGGCCGAGAATACCTTGAAGCCCGCGCGCCCCAGGGCCGCATAAATCTCGCCATCGGCGCGCGCATAGCCCGAGTTGGCATTGCAGTTGGCATACATCTGGTACAAATTCAATGGCACACCTCCGCCGGCGCGGCTTTCATGTGCCCGACGTCGTCAGGGCAGATGCCTTCCCACACGCAATAATCCGCGTCCCTCGGTTTCTCCGCGCACAGTTCAAGCAGGATGCTGGTGCGCCCGCATATGGGGCAATGGAGGGCAACCGGCCATCCCGCCTGCGGAGCGACGATGTGGGTGATGACGATCACTTCTTCGCCCCTGTCAGCATCATGGATTTCAGTTCCTCAACCTGCCGCTTCAGATCCGCCACTTCGCTGACATCCTGCTTGCGGCTGAGTACGTCGACCACGTCATTGGCGGGGTCCTCGATGCCCAGAGTCTTGAACGCGTAGGCGGTCGTGCCCCTGGCGCGCATGGGGATGTTGTTGTGGCTGCGAATCTCGGCGCACTGCAGGGTATGGGCCCGGACGAGGTCAATCATGCAGTCCCGCCACAGACGCTCGCCCTTCTCCTTCGCATCCTTCTCAGTGAGCGCCACGTTGTCCTCTTCCTCAATCGGGTTGCGGGGCTTGGGATTGATGCGCACGATGCCGTAACGCCGGTAGAGTTCCTGCACCCGGTCGGCAAACTTGACGGGCACCGTATGCTCTCCATCGGGCGTTTCCACGGTTACTTCCGTGGGCACGTCGAAAAATGCCTTTTCGGGCGCCTCGATATGCCAGAAGGAAACCAGGTTCATTTCCTTGGGATCGTTGGTGGGATGATCGAAGCGCATCGGCTCCGCTATCCGGGGGCCGGGGTTGTAGAACCTGATGGGCATACTTGCTCCTTTAGTAATCGAAGGCGTCCACGCCGAAGCGTCGAGCCCCCTTACTTGTTGGGCCGTAGAACATCGTGTTGCTGTAAAAGGTGAACCAGCCTGTTGACCTGCACGCGGTCATCACGGAAGCCGTCGCGCCATATCGCCCTGGCCTCTTCTTCAGCCTTGCGGTCCCATTCCGCCTTGGCATTCTCGCGCTCTTTCCTCTGCCGCATCAGGCCTGGCTCGCCCGACGAGCCATACTTCGTCCAGGCGTCCATGCTGCGCAGCTTTTCGAGGATGCGGTCCGAGGGGCCCATGTAGCCGTGTTCCTCGTCCTCGCAGATCATCACGTTGGCCCGCTCGCAGGCCGCCGTATGGGTATGCGGCGCGGGATTGATGCACCTATCTATGACAAAGCGGTTCTGGAATTTGTTCCAATACACAACCAGACCGGCGTCGATACTCCGTAATTGGACGAGAAACCATTCAGGAATGGACGGCGCATCCATGCTTTCGGGAAGGATCAATTTCATGGTGCCTCGAAAAAGACGGGGCCGGCTGGACCGAAAGGACCGGCCCCGGTCGAAAAGAAGGGAGAGTTGGGTTCAACGCGCGTATGCGGTGGACGAGGTGTTGTATCCCAATCCGCTGATGCAGCCTAGTTGGTTCGGATGTGTAAAAACAAAGTTGCCATACTCGCGCATGTAGGCCGTGTAGGCGGCATAGCCCGGCACCCACTTAAGCACCTTGCCGTCCAGTTCGCTGAAGTTGAGCCCTGCGACCTGGCCGAACTTCACCGTGTCGCGGGTGACGCCGTAGATCGCCGCCGGAGGCACGTCTACATCCTTGACGAACTTCTTGCCCTTAAATGTCAAGGTTTCGTACCCTTTGTCGAGCGTCGAATCGGTGAAGCGCTTCTGGGCGAACCCCAGCGCTTCGTACTGGTCGAACTGCGAGTGCGAGGCCACGAACTCGTCCATCTCCTGCCCCGAGGCCACGTTGATGGCCGTGATCAACTGCTGCAGGTAGCCCTCATTGAGGTAATTACCCGCCGCCGCGATCAGGTTGGATTGGAGCAGCGGATAGGTCGTGGTCGAGAGCCCCTGGAACGTCACGCCCTGGTTGTTGGTCGCCGCCCAGAAGCCCGTATAGGCCTTGTTGACGCGCCCCGCGCCGCGCACCACGATGTCGCCCGTGGTGGTCGTCATGGTGGCTGAAAAGACCACCGTGGCCGGTCCGCCAGCCGTGGACGGCGTAATACTGGTAACGCTCACGCCCGCTCCTGCGGTGCGGCTGGTCACGAGGTTCGAACTGTAGACATCCACGACGTCGTTTACCTGCAAGTAGCGGGAACCGAACTGCCCGAATGCGGTTCCGACCGCGAGGGTCTGCGTGGCCGAGGCGGTGCCCGCCGCGATGGTCGACAGAATGCCCGAACCATCGCCCGCCGCAATGTCGATATTGATGACCTTCTCCGTGTCGGTGACGATCTGCGTCATTTCGTTGGTCTGGTGGTTGGCGAACGCCTGGGGATTGGATTCGCTGTTCAAGATGTCCTTCTCGTACATCTTGATGACGGCCGTGTAGCCGCGATCAAAGACCTGGAACTTCTTCTCGTTCTGGCGCCCGGCGGTGGGCAAAGGATCGTCGGAAGCCGCCGGAGCTACGCCGGCGCGGTTGCCGCCCACGCGGGCCGGGAACTCGAAGTGATCGCCGGCCATGGAGCGGACATACTCGTTATCGGCCTTGCCGTAACGGGTGCGGAGGACAGCGGTCTTGTTCTGCTGCTCCTCGATTTTGGGGCCATAGACGTTTTTGAGAATGCCCCCAATGCGAGTAATCGTGTTTGCATCTGCCACGAGAGTCTCCTTTTAGCCGCAAGGGGTCATCCTTCGGCTGGTTTTAGCAATGGGGCGCGGAGACATCTCGTGGACTCGCCCGAAGCTAGTCCGTTATGTATTCGCCCATTGCTAATCTTGAGTGCGGGGCGGGAATCAGCCCTGCAAAAGTCGCTTGACCGTCTGCGCCGTGGTTTCGCCGGGCAGCGCCTTCATCTCATCCGGCGCCGGGCGCACGCGCTGGCTGCCCTTGACGGCGGGCACGCCACCGGCCAGGGCACGGTGCTGCTTGATCATGTTGGCGTTGATGCGCCGCACGAGGCCACCCAGTTCCGCCTTGACTTCCTTGAACGCCTTTTCGAGCGGGCCGGTCTTGCCCTGGAGCAGCATTTGCACCATTTCCTGCTCGGGCACGCCCACTTTATTGGCGCTCATCTGCAGGATGGTGTTCTCGATGCCCTCGAAGGCCGTGCCTTTGGCGCTCGCGGAGAGAAACTCCATAGCCTTGCCGCGCGCCGCCGTCACCTGCTGGTTCCATTGCTCGCTCTGCCGCGCCTGCTCCTCGGCCGCGAACCTCGATTCGAGCGCATCGAGCCGCGCCTGGTTGGGATCGGGCGGCTGCGCGGGCTGGTCCGTGAATTTGCGCCCCGTCACCTGCTCGATGTACGGTATCAGGTCGCCGATGACCTTCTGATAGCCCTGCGGATTGGCCGCGCGCATGCCTTCGAGCAGTCCCGCCGCCGGCGCCTGCCCGCTGGCCACCTTCCAGACCTCATCGGCCGCCGCGACCGCCTGCTGCAGGTGCTCGGGCGTCTGCACATAGGGCGAAATCGCCAAGGCCTGCTGAAAAGCCTCGGGAATGGCAGCAGGCTCGCCCGCCGCTGGTGGCGCCACAGGCTCATCCTTGCCCAATTGCGCGTCCATGGCCGCCTGAAGCGCCGCCATGGGGTCATTGGGGTCGACCGGCGGCGGTTCTGCGGGCGGCGCGGGCGGGATAGCCGGTTCTGGGGGCGTTTCGGGCGCTGCGGGCTCGGCTGGGGCCTCCGGGGGTGCTACCGGGACGTCGATGACTGCTTCTTCTGGCATTTTGTCCCTCGCAAATCAAAAAGGCCGCCGAAGCAGCCCTGATTTTGAGATTTTGGTGCGGTTTTTACTTCTTTTTAGGGAAGGTTTTGCCCTCCGATAGCGGATGCTCGCGCAAGGGCTCGGCCTTTTCCTCCGCCGGCGGCTCCGTATGCTCCGGTTTTGGCTCCGGTTTCGGCTCCGTCAAGCCCGCCGTGGCAGGTATGGGCTCGCCAGCCTCATCCTCGGCCGCCTGCGCCTCCAGCTTCTTGAGTTCGGCAGCAGTAGGCGTGTACGGCTCATACTCGGCCTTGAACTCTGCCGCGCCGACGACGCGGATCTTGCCCCGCTTCGTGCCCAGCAGCCAGTCGCCCGTATGCGCCTGCTGCTCGCCCAACTGGTAATGGATGACAGACAGGGGTGTGCCCTCATACTGCACGGCTTCCACGATTTCGATTTTGCGATAGTACGCCATGTTAGTTCCCCTTCACGTAGAAGTAGATTTTGATGGAGGAAATGTCGAGCGCATTGGCGGCTTCGACCGCCGCCGAGGTGTAAATCTTGACCTTGCCGTTGGCCTTGTCAAAGCTGAAGTCGGCAATGCCCGCCGCCAGCGTGGGGCCGAGGCAGATGGGGGCAATGTCCGAGATGTTATTGATGCCCGTCGCCGCCCGGATCGCGGGGCGCGGATCGACGCCGTTGGTGAGGTAATCGGTGCCGCTGAAACTGACTTCCACGATGCCCACCTTCGAGGCGCCGGGGACTTCGAAATTCGAGAATGCTGCCGTAATTGCCATGGTGCTGTCTCCTTATGCCGATGGGGATGGGCTGTTGGGAACGACCGATGCGGCTTCACGAATGGCCGCTCCCTCTACTTGTGGCGTGCTGACCTGGGCCCCCGGAACCTGTCCCAGAACGTGCGATGCCGGCTGACCCCCGGCGCCGCCCGGTCCCGCCGGTGGGGCGCCGGGGGGCTGCGGCGGGGTTGGCATCTCTACCGGCGCGCCCTGCGCGGCCGATAGCTTCTCGCTCAGATACTGCGCATACATCAGGATGCCGTGGCGCACGTTCTCCGGCGAGGACTCAAACTCCTCCGTCAGCGTGTACTGCGCAATAACCCTGAGCGGAATGTCCCACTTCTCGAAGGGCGATTCCATGGGCTGGATGCCATGCTTCAGCTTCTCGAGATCGCGGTCGGCCTTCATGTACTGCAGATGGTCGCTGGGGTCCAGATCCTGCAATCCCAAGGCATCGAGCACGTATTCGCGCGTGGCCGGGTCCTGCGGATTCACGTAGCCGCCCTGCTGCGCCAGTTGCAGCACCTGCAGTTTCTCGGTCTGCGTCTTGGGCTTGCTCGAATCCTGGATCACGTTCAGCGAATAGCCGTCCTCGGGAATGTCGGCGGCCTCCAGCTGCTGGGCCGCGAACTGGTTGTTGAAGCCCGCCGCCTGCACTTTTCTTGGCTCGGTCCATACCTTGCGCGCCATCTTGACCAGCTTGCGGGCGCGGATCTCATGCGCCTGCTCCCAGAGATAGCGCATCGTCTTGCGCGTCTCCTCGGCTTTGGCACCCATGTAGGCGGCTAGGCGGAAGGCCGTTCCCGCGCCCGGCATCTCGCCCTCGGCCACGGAGTTCGAGAAGCCAAGCTCCTTGAAATCCTCCACGATCTGCTGGCGCAGTTGGATCAATACTGAGCCGTAAGGCGTGGGATTGATCCATTCCGGCTTGACCTTGCCATCGCCTATGGGATCCCACTCGATCTTCTCGACAGGGTCGCCGGATAGTTGCACGATGGGCTGCGTGGTCGGCACCAGCCATTTGCCTGTGCCCGTGCTCATGACCGCGCGCAGCATCAGCGAATCCACGCGGTTCAAAGATTTAGTCAGCGGGATTAGCTCGACGCTCAAGCCTTTGGGATAAACGGAAACGCTGTCCTTCTGGAAGGGAAAGAAGGTCAGCGGCGAGTCGCCGTCCCAGGGGTTCTCGGCCCATTGCACCAGCTGCCCTTTCCATTGCACCGCGAACAGGCCGTACTCGATGGCCGCCTCTAGTTTCGTGAAGCCCTGCGCGGAGTAAATCTCCGAAGGCTCGGACTGCCATTCCGCGGCGATCTTCTTCTGCACCTCTTCGGGCACCGACTGCCACTCGCACCAGAATTCGGTCAGGGTGCAGAATTCCTCTTCCGCCTCATTCTGCGCGCTGTTCTGAAACGACAGCGACCGCAGGGTATTGAGGTAATAGAAGGCCAGCGTGACGTCGGCCGTATCGGCGGTGAACTTCTGGGCATAGGCGGGATAGAGTTCCTTGACCAGCCCCAGGCGCCGCCGCCAGCGCACGATCTGCCATGGACAAAGGTTGATGTCGGCCGAATCGCGGGGAAGGTAAACCTCGAAGGGCGTCAGCAGATACGTCTGCAGGCGCGCCGTGGGCACCGTCTCGACGCCCATGGCCTGCAATTCAGGCGAGGCCTGCTGGTCTGGCGCGGCCTGCTCCTGGGGTTGCTGACCAGCCTGGGGCATGGGCTGATCCGTGCTGGCGGGAAGCGCGGGCGGTTGCGTTGGAGGTGGTGCGACCTCGGGCACATCAACAGTCGAATGATCAAACGCAATCGTGTCATAGGTGCATCCCCAGCCCCAGAGCACTACCCGCTTGGCCAGCGTGGGGTTGATGATTTCCATCGTCGATTCGCGGTTGCCGGTGTCGATGACCTTCTCGGCCGCCTCCGCCGCCCGGCGATTGCGCGCATCGTAATTGTCCGAGAGCGCCAGCATGCGCGGTATGTCCGCGCCCAGCGCATTGGCATTGGTGTTGATGGTCTTCGAGAACAGGTTCGTGACCGGCTGCGGCCACTTGGCATCCTTCTTGCGATCCATGGGGCGCAAACGCCCGCCGGCAGCCGGGTCTTCCTCGAGCCACTGCTTGTTCTGGTCGAAGTAGCCCGCCGTCGCCCATTCCCGCTCCTCGGCATACCGCGTGCGCGATGCCGTCTTGTACATCTGCGTGATGTGGTCCGAAAGCGCGCCCTGGGCGTCGGTCTGCGCAACGACCTCGGGCTGGCCCGTCTCGTTACTCGACATTCACCCACTCCGCATCTGTCGCGGTCATGATTCTGCCCAGTTGCCGCTCAATTTCCTGTGCATTGGGATCGGGGCGCGAATCGCCCTGATCGTTCATCGCCCACTGCGGCATGGATTCGGTCACCGTGGCCGCGCTGCTGCGCTCGACAGGGCGGTCGTAGCGCACCGTAACGATGCGGTCGAGTGTGGCCTGCATCCTGTCGATGGTGTCCTGCTGGCGCTTGATGATTTCGGCCAGAACCGCCGTCATGCTGGGCTCTTTCACCGCGCGGCAGCCTCAATCGTGGCGCGATGAACGCGCATGGTCGTGTCGATGCCCAGGTATCTGACCTGCTCGATGGTGACCGCAAACCCGTCGCGCACGTAGGTGTTCGGTGTTTCCTTCAACTGCACGAAGCCCCGCGCCTCTAATAGCTTGTGGGCGGCCTTGGGCGCCTGCCCGCATTCATAGGAACAATAGAGATTGCCGTTTCTGACCGGCTTGCCGCAGGTACGGCATACGGGGTCGCTCATCCCACCACCGTTACGAACAGGTTCTTGACGGCCGCCGCCGCTGTCGCATCGATGAATATCTCGGACAGCGATACCGCGCCCTCGGCCAGCGATATTTGCGGCGAGAATTGCCCCGGAGCCAGCGCCATGCCGATGCCGGCACGGGTCGTCACATTCATCGACTTGCTTCCTATATAGATGAGCGCGGCAGCGGTATTGCCCGGATCGGCCTGGTAGACGATTACCGAAGCCGTGGGCAGAACCGTGCCCGTCATCGTGCCGCTCATGGTCGGGAAGGCGGGCGCGACCACGCTGGTCAAGGGCTGAATGGTGCCCGGCGCCGTTACCGTCGCGGTGAAACTCGTGTATGCCATCGTCGCTCTCCTATCGCCTGACTACGGACCCAAAGACTTCCCAGCCCAGGATCCCAACTAAGATCCAGAGAAGGAGGTATGATCCAGCCCTGCGATACCATAATGGTTGGGCGGGTTCATAACTGGACCATGCTCCGAACAACACTGCGATTAGGTAGATTACCCAGAAAAGCACGCTTAGTGGCATGTCGTCCTCCTATTGGCTGGCCAGCATCTGCGCGTAAGAACGTCCATCCATACCGCGCGTTTCCCTGCAGGCCTTCTCATATTCCTGACGCCGCTCCTGCGCGATGTCCTCGTCGACAATGCAGTGGCGGCAGAGATACTTCACGCGATAAAAGCGAGTGCCGTTGCGCAGCAATTGCCAGCCCCGCTCCGTCCACTTGAGCGATAGCTTCTGATCGAACGTCATTTCCGGCTTGCGGATGCGCACCCGATGGAGCACCACTTCATGGCCGATGCCATTGCAGTCAGGCGCATGCTTCAGCGGGCTAGGGTCGTCGTCGTCCACAGGCAGGCCGCAGGAACAGGGCTGCTGCTCAAACCAAGGCGCGTCTTGCTTATTGCATTGCCCGCATTTCCTCATAATATTTTCGGTCGGCCTCCGCAAATAATGCCGCTTCCTCTTCAGTCATCTCACTCTCAGGCACGCTGGGAGCGCTGACCGCGCCCACGCAGTGGTAGCGCAAACTGTCGGCGCAATGGTCCTCGCCGATATAGTTCTCCGGCCGGTTGGGATCATGGATCAGCGAAGGCAGCGTGCGAACGACGTTCACACAAGTGCTGAATACCTTCATGATCGGCTCGGTAATGACCTTGCCGTCCTCATCGCGCTCATAAGAAAGCAAGGTCCGAATCGTCTGCGCGCCACTGGCAATCGAGCCCGGTCCCTTGACCGACTGTGCCCACAGCACGCCAAATTCCGCAAACTGGTCAGCGATTGATTTGTCGCGGCCGGTCGAGTCGAAGCAGGCGCCATCCAAGACGCCCACTCTGCGCACCTTCTTGCCATCCTCAAATTTCTTGATGAGCCGCGCCTGCTCCTTGATCTTCAGACCAGCGCCGTAGACTTCGCCGATGACAAACTTGCGTCCATGCGGATCGGTTGCCACCCACAGATACGCGCATGGATTAGCCTCGCCCCAGTCGCCGCATCTCTCGATGGTCCAGAACCAGGGAATCGCGAAGGGCTCGCAGACATGCACATCCTTGCGCCACTCCGTGAAGTACTGCCCGGCGAACAAATCCCAGTCGCCCTCCGCGTAGGCCTTCGCCATCTCCGCCGGCAGCGTCAGCAGCGATTGATAATAGCCCGGCGAAAGATGCGGATTGTCCTGCGCCTTCGATTGCACATAGCAGAACTGATCGGCAAGCGAGGCCATCTCTATGGGCAGATCATGATCGAGCCAGAAGCGCTTGACCCAGGCATGACCGGGGCCGCCGGGATTCGTGGCCCCCAGGAAGCGCGTGTCCTCATCTGGTATGCCCGGCCAGCGCATGCGTTTGCGCAACTCATGGAAGACCTCTTCTTTATCCTTGGTCAGTTCCTCGACCGCAATCGATGCGAACTCCGCAGAGTTGTATTTGCTTGGGTCGTCGAGGTTGCGGAAAGCTATCGTTCCATAGCCCAGCGCGCCGCACAGCTTGAAATTGAAGCCCTCGGTCCGGCTTTCGGTAATCCGGCCCATCCATGCGGGAAACTCAAACTTGATCTTGCTGATCTGCCGGTCTACCAGCGTGGGGTAATCCTCCGAGAACAGACCCACGCGCACATTGCGCACGCCGTAGCGCGCGAAGTAGTAGGCGCACTGCAAGACGCACCACCAGCGCAGTAAGTACGACTTGCCGCCGCCCATGGCGCCGCCGTAGAGCACGAAACGGTATTTGCGCAACGCCTTGAAGCATTCCCGCTGCCGATCCGTAGGCTTGACGATCTCACTGATCTTCATTGCCTGTATACAGGCTCTTGCGCTTGGCCTGCGGCTTAGGCATCGGGGCGCGAGGCGGCAGCTTCTTGCCCCTGCTCGCCGCATCCCACTCGCTGACATTTACGCCCTGCTTCTCTAGCTGCGGCTTATTCGCGTGGAAGGATTGCTGTGCTTTGCTCGCGTAAGGCATCACTGGCCTCCCTTAAACATCGATCTCTATGCTGATCGGAATGGCCCCGCCATCGGGGCCGCTCACCAGTTGCTCGTAGCGTTCCTTCTGCCCGAGGATCTGCTTGCCCAGCCAGATCAGCATGGTGGGATTGCCGGCCATGGCCAGTTCAAACTGCTTGCGCCGCACACTGGCCTTGCACTTCTGCTTGCCAATCGCCATCTCCTCTGCGTACTTTTCCTCGAGCGTGTCGGGCGATACTTCCAGCACGGCGGCTATCTCAGCCGTGGTCAGACCGAGCGAGGCCAGAAGGTCCAGCTTTTGCTCATCTACTGGCTTAGGCGGTCGACCGGTTCGCATCCAATACTGCCTTCTGTCCGGTTGCCGCTTCCCAGCGCTGGACTATGACGTCGCAATAGCATGGATCCAGTTCCATCATGTAGCAGAATCGCCTTGTCTTCTCGCAGGCGATAAGGGTTGAGCCGGAACCGCCGAAGAGGTCGAGAACCTTGTCACTAACCCGAGTGCTGTTGCGGAGGCAGTGCTCGACCAGCGCAACCGGTTTCATGGTGGGATGGCTTTCGTTGCGCGAGGGCTTCGGATAGGAAAGAACGCTCTTTTGGGTATTGTCTCCATACCAACCCTTGCCGCCGCGTCCAAATCGTCCCTCGCCGGATGTGTATCCATACAGGATGGGCTCGTGCGAGTAGTGATAGTCGCTATGCCCCATAACTATCGTTCCTTTGTCCCACACTAGCCCTTCATGGAGTCTCCAGCCCGCGCCCAAGAACGCGTTGCCAAAAGCTACACTTAGCCCACCCGCCGGGTGGGCTACATAGATCGCTGCCCCCCCCCTCCAGCACAACTGTGGCGCAAGCGAATGCTCCATCGAGGAGTTCACGAAGATTGAAGCCACTATCGTTCTTGATCTTCAGGGCATCCTTGGTTTTGCCTGTGTAATCGACGCCGTAGGGGGGATCGGTCCACATGCACTTGGCTTTCTCGCCCCCCATCAGCCGCTCAACGTCCGTGATGCACGTCGAATCCCCGCACAGCAGCCGATGCCTGCCAAGTATGTAAAGATCGCTAGGCTTGGTGACCGCTTCCTCGGGCAGATCAGGGACATCGTCCTCGTCCGTGAGCAGGTCCGCATTCTGCGGCCACATCTTCTCCAGCTCGTCAGCGCTCCAGAACGGCGCCAGATCAATCTCGGTCGCCAGTTCTTTGAGTACATCGATGTCCCAATCGAGCGATACCTGGCCGGCGCGATTATCGGCGATTGCAAGCTGTTTAGCTGTGGCGTCGTCAAGGTCGAGGTCCATGCGCTGCACGGCTACTAGCTTCGTGCCATCTGACTGCACCACGATCACGTCGCTCAGTCCGGCTGCGCCGCAGTTCTCAGCCGTCTTATTGCCTGCGATGATGCGCCCGTTTCTGTCGAGCAGGATGGATCGGCCAGCGCCATATTGCCGCAGGCTGTTTTCGATCATTTCCCTGCCTCGCTGGGTGCCTTTGTTGGCGTTGCGAGGATCGGGCGTCAGGTCGGCGAGCTTTTTATGGGATACCGAATAAATGTCGGTGGCTGCTTGGGTGTGTGCTGGCATATCGTTGATACTGCGGAAGTTAGCGGAAGGCGCAGGAACTCAAACGCCCCCCCCTCCCCCACGGTTCCCCCCGCTACCAGGAACCGATTAAACCCCAGCCCAGCCAGCGCTCAATCTGCGTGCGGCTGATCTTGTCAAACAATCCCGCGATGGCGTGCGCATCGTGCTCGCTCAGGCTGCTGTCGGAGTTGCCGGAATTGGATGGTTCGACGGGCGGGTCTTTGGGCGCCTTGAGCCGGAAAATGATCAGCTCACGACCCTTTTTCATCTTCAGGCAGCGGATGACTTCGCCGCGCTCGGCTAGGAATTCATAGGACTCAATTTCGTCCTCGGCGAGCGTCTGCATGTGCTCGCCTAGTGCATTGCGTAAGACTGCCCTTTTGCTTATGGACAAGTATGCATCTCACCTGGGCCGTGGAAGCGCTGGCCGTGCGTTTATGGAATTGAAAGCCACTATAGCACAAGCCATGGATTCCATAGGTGGATCGGCCAAATTTATCACTAAATGCCGCGAGTTATCGAAAAATGGCGTTGCGCCCCATGCATAGATTCTCACGTCAAGACGCATTGACGTTATGACGCCATGACTTCTATCCGGGGCAGGCCTTTGTCGGCGAAGACGCGGTTAAACCCCTGCAGGGCCAGTGTCTGGATGCTGACGCCCTCGGAGACGGCCAGCTGGTGCAGGCGCTCCCAGTCGGACCGGCGCAGGCGTACGGTGAGGGCCACGGTTTCCTTTTTGCCGCGCACCCGGCTGGCGGGCACTGTCTGGGGCGAGGCTTTCCGGGTGAACTTCGAGAGATCGCTCATAGTTGCTCCTTCAGCCAGGACCACAACGCGCGAATCTCGGCGGCGGCCTTGCCGTCTTCCTCAAACTCCGTGACCGCGCGGCCGGTGGCCACGGCGCGGGCAAAAGCGCGCCGTTCGGTGATGTCGCCGGGACATACAGGCAGGCCGTACTCAGACAGCAATTGCCGCGTCTCCGCGATTTCCGGGGAGCGGAACGGGCAGGCGGAGAGGATTAGAACGGCGCTGGTCTTGGCGGCCCGCACGATCTCAACCGCATTGCCCACCGCCGCCAGGTCAAATGCCGTTGGCCGGCAGGGAATGCAGATCAGATCGACAGCGCTCGCAATCCGCGCCGCATCGGGAGCCGCATGGGGGGCGGTATCCACGATCATCAGGGTCATGTGGTCCGCAAGGGCGGCGCGCAGGACTTCGTCCAGATCGCCGGCGGAGGCCGTAGCTACGATGGGAGTTTCGCTCGCGCGCGCCTCGCTCCAGACCGTCGCCGAGCGCTGCGGATCGGTATCCACCAGCGCCACCCGCTCGCCTGATTCCTCGGCCGCTACCGCCATGTGAACGGAGAGCGTCGTCTTGCCCACGCCGCCCTTCTGGCTCATAAAGGCGATTGTCTTCATGGCGTAATGATGGCATGGCGTGATGACGTTATGACGCCACAGGAATCAGGATATGCAATAGCCCCATAGGGGAGCCTCCAGAGGAAACCCTGCCGCGCGGTTTACTGGAACAGCGAATCATCCCAGGAGGCCATCCCAATCAGATCATTGATCTTCTTGAGGGCGTTCTTTCCCTGCGCACCCTTGCCATTGATATGTACGTTGATGCTGGCGCGGATGCGGGGCTCGTGCATGGAGCGCGCGCTCTCCCCGCCCTTGTAGCCGCCCGCCAGCACCGCGTCCACAATCTGGTTCTCCGTGGCCGGAAGACGCGCTTCGTCCAGGTAGGCAACGATGGCATCGATAGGCATGGCGGCCTGAACATACTTTACGCTGCCCTTGGAAAGGGCTTCCGCGATGCGCTCCAGTTCCGACAGAAGATTCAATAACTTGCGCCGCTGATCGGAAGGAACCAGGGCGGTCAATTCGGACTGTATTTCCTGCTTACGCTTGGCGGTGAACACTTCAAATGGGGTCAGGACCATACCGTGCCCCGCATCGTGAGATGTGAAAAGTGAGTAGTTCATTTCGCGCAATTTCCATAATAGGCCCATCTATGCGCTATGTATAGTTGCGAGGTCTAAATATAGTCCACGAGTGCTTCGTAGGTAACCGCCATTTCGCAATAAATCTGCGCCGCAGCGGTCAAGCATATCGGGGGCCACAAGGGAACGAGCCGGCACAGCCAGGTCTCGACGATGGCCCCCAAAATCACCCACCTGGCCGCGACAGAATATAGGAACGTCTGCTCGGCGATCCGGCTTGCGCAGCCGGCGGCGCGCGCCCGGCGCGCGATCAGGGTGGAGATGGTCGAACTCGACCTCCGCATGGCGCGCAGGCCGGAGACGCCCCCGATGACGGCCAGGAGGCGCGCGCGGTCGCCATGATATGCATAGGGCAGGAGACGGGGCAGCAGATCCTCGATGCGCTGGAACTCCTTGAGTTCCTCAGCCCCGGACGGCGGGAAGCGAATCAGGCGGGACGCGGCGATTGCGCAAAGCGCAAGGATGAAAAAGGCGGCCAGGTGCATAAATGATTCCTCAATCCCGCAGGCAGACAAAAACCCTTTGTGGGAGTTCTGTGGGGAGTCGTCGAATGTCCCATAATTGCGTATTGTTTCACTATGTCTGGAATCTAGCAATAGTCAAGGCGGCAGGTGTTTTGTTAAGTTATTTATAATCAGCCGGCTAAGTTCCGCTGCGCCATACATGGATTCCTGGGTGCAATGATTCGTAATCAGCAGGTCAGCGGTTCGATCCCGCTCGTCGGCTCCATGTAACTGTAGTTTTTGCATAGCGTTATGGCACCGGCTCAAAATCGGGAAAAACCCCTTGTGGGGGGAAAGGGAAGTACTCAATCGGTCGATGCATAGGCGTCCTATGCCTTCTTCGGGACCACCCGCAGGCCGCACCGGTCGAGGTTGCGCTGATCGACCGCCACCTTCGCCAGCCGGGTGTCGCCGTGCAGGTATCGGTTGGTGGTCGAAATGTCCTCGTGCCCCAGGATGGTGCGCAGGGTGAGAAGGTCCACGCCCATCTCTGATAGCTCGCTGGCGCCGGTATGGCGGGCGCAGTAGAGCTTGACCTTGGGGTCGATGCCGGCCGCCATCCGTGCCGCCCGGAACTGCCTGGCGATGGTCACGCGATGGCCCACGCGGTGGATCCTGCTGGGGAATATCCACTCGCTGGCGGCTTCGGCCTGCCGACCCAAGAGCATAGCACGGATGCGTTCGCTCATGGGCACGGTGCGGCGGGAGGCATCGGTCTTCCCGCCCGCCACGAAATACTCCCCCCGCTCCCAGTCGACATGCTCCCAGCGCATGGCCATGACTTCCGAGTTGCGCATCACCGCGTCCAGCATGACGGTGAAGATGTCGCTCACGTCGCGCTCCATGTGCCGGCGCAGGGCGAACTCGATTTCGGGGGTGATGCGGATCTTGCGCCCCTGCAGACGCTTTCCGGGCAGGCGCGGGACCGCCGCAATGAAGCGATGCCGGCGGCACCATTCGAGGATGGCGCCCAGGCACTGCCGCGCGTTCTGGGTGGTGAACGCCCCTCCGGGAAAGTGAACGGCGGCGATGTGCTCCGCCGTGATCCGGTTGACCTTCATGGCGGCCAGCGCAGTGGGGGCCAGCCAGCTGCGCCAGGCGTTGCGGTAATGGCGCAGGGTGTTGGCGGCCAGGTTACCGGCCTGAAAGGCTTCCTCGCGCTCCGCCAGGAACGATTCGGCGGCCTGGCTTAAGATGGGCATCGACCTGGGGCTCATGGGCGTGTCGCCATTCATGGCCCGGGCCCGGGCCTCGCGTTCGATCTGCTGGGCGCGCATCTTGCTGTGGCAGTTCTTTCCGCAGGCGCGGCGGATCTTCACGCCCGCATACATGAACTCATAGTGCCAGCGGGGGCCGCGCTGAAAAACGGACATATCAGGCCACGTCCTGACCGGGCACGGTCAGGGTCTTATTCAGCCACTCCTCAAACAGGCGCTGCGGATAATAGACCCGCTTGCCGTTAGGCCTGATCCAGGGCGGCCCCTTGCCCTTCAGACGCATATTCTGCACTGAAATCTTATGCATTTGCAGGCGATCCGCTACCTGCTGGGGGGTCAGTAGCGGGTCGTCCAGTTGTATGAGTAGCTTTTTAGTAACCATTACTGGACTCTACGCCCGTCTACAAAAGAAATCAATCGCAACTTATCAAAACATATACCTTGACTCTGCGCGGCGGGGAGTATAGTTTGAACTTAATCCATCCCTAGATGCCATACATGGATTTGGAGGGCCCCCCGACCCGCCGGAAACTGAGAGGAAAAAGAGCATGACCGTAAGCGAGCGCGCCGTGAATATTGTTTTTCGCCGCCATCCCCAACCGCCCCCTTCGAGCCTGCAAATCTTAGCCGAGCGCCAGGCCCTGCGCACGGAAATCGAGCACGACAGAGCGATGCTTGAACTTCTGCGCGTAAAGGAAGCCGAATTGCGCGCCATCCTGGTCCGCGAACTCGGCCACCTGGCCTACTCGGTCAGCCGCGCCCAATTCAAAATCGAGACGCGCGAGTGGGCGGACGGCAATCCCGGCCTCGACATCGACATCGAGCGCGTGCAGGAAGCCGCCGAGACGCTGACCGACTGCGTCGACGACATCAAGCACGGCGAAACCATGATCGAGGACAAGCTCGGCGATCTGGATGATGAGGGGCTATGGCCGGCGGAGGTGCTCCGTGGATAACGCTATCGGGTATCTCATTCTCATGAACGCCTGGGACCATCTGCTGGCGGACATACAAGTGAGCGGCCATTCGGAAGCAATGGAAATTCTCTCCGACGCCAAGATACGTGTCATCAACGATGGCATCCCGCACGATCAGTTCGCCCTGGCCATTGCCCTGCACCGGGTTACGAGCCCCTTTCTCAAGGAGGCCGCATGAGAGGGCACTATCAAGACAACTGGCTGGGCGAGCGCGAATTTGTTCGCTTCGAGCCCGATGAGGACGAAGCCTATGAACGCCTGCGCGACGAGATAGAGATTCAGGACGCCATCGACGCCCGGCAGCTTGCCTTGTTTGAGCAGATCGAAGGTGCCGCATGAGCAAATTCACACCGGGGCCGTGGCAAATTAACGGTTCGCACATCTACGGACCAGATCCTCAAAGGGAGTTGGTAGCACAGGCGCATGGGGACGGAGAGGGAGCATGGAGCGCAATCGGTGGAAGTCGTATGTGCGCCAACCGCAACCTCATCGCCGCCGCGCCGGAACTGTACGAGTCGCTGACCGCAATGGTTGAACGTTTCTCGTATATCGAAGGGACGCAAGACGGTCACATTCTCTCAAGTGCTCGCGCAGCAATCGCCAAGGCAGACGGCAAGGGCGGTGCAGCATGAGGCTCTTCGACCCCCACTGCTACGACCTCGCCTGCCTTTTCCTCGATGACCTCAGGGGCATCACGGAACATGAGCGCAACGATCTCGCCTCCACCATCCAGCAGGCCATAGAGGACTGGATGGAAGGCCGCGAAGACGACGCGCAGCAGGGCGCCTATGACAAATACATTGACAACAAGATCGACGAACGCCACGAGTCCGCCTGGGGCTTAGAAGAGAGCGATGGAGAGTAAATGAGTAATCAAGCAGAACTGGCTCTGACCGAGCCGCAGACCGCCATCGCGCCGGCATCGCCAATGCAGATGATTCAGCGCGCACTGGATGCCGCGCTCGCTAGTGGCGAAGGACTCACGGTCGCCAATCTCATTCTCGATCAGATGCGCCAGCAGAGGGATTACGAGGATAAGGCCGCATTCCAGGCTGCTCTACGCAGGATTCAGGACGAACTGAAACCCATCGTCAAGCGTGGAGATAATCCCGAGACGCGCAGTAAATTCGCTCGCGCCGAGGATATCGACGCAGTGCTCGATGGGTTGCTCACTAGGGAGCGCATGACACTTTCCTTCGAGCCACGCGAATCCTCCAAGCCTGAAGAAATTCTGGTCGTGGGAACTCTGACTCTAGGCGGATATTCGAAAGAGTATCCACTGCCTATGCCTTGCGATGGGAAGGGTGCCAAAGGAGGCGGGGTAATGTCGCGCACTCATGCCACAGGCAGCGCGATCACCTACGCCAAACGCTACCTCAAAGACATGATTTTCAACTTGACATTCAAAGACAAGGACGACGACGGCAACGCGGCCGGCGGCAATCCCAACGGCATGCGTCCCGAAACGCTCCAGGGCTGGATGGCAAGGATGCACGCGGCCGCCGATCCCGGCCAGTTGTTCAGTATTTTCCGAGAAGGCTACAAGGCGGCCGAGGTATTGGGCGACAAATCCGCCATGTTCGATCTCATTCAATGCAACAAAATCGAAAAAGCAAGGTATAAAGAATGACCCTCGAAGAGCGCATCATCCCCTGCAAGCAGGGCGGCGATGAATGGTTCGATTTGCACATTGGCAGGGCAACTGCGTCCAGTGTGCATAAAGTCATGGCGTTCGGCGTCCGCGATAAAAAGGAACTTCAGCCGCGCATCGATTACAAGGCGCAGAAGGTGAGCGAACTACTAACCCGCCTAGCCTTGCAGGACAACTATGTAAGCCGCGACATGGAGCGCGGCACAGAGCTTGAGCCCTTCGCGCGCGCAGCTTACGAGATGCGCACCGGGTTCGACGTCGACGAAGTGGGATTCGTGCTCCATCCTGAAATGCCTGATCGATGTGGAGCGTCTCCAGATGGATTAATGCTCCGGCAGCGCGGCGGCCTAGAGATCAAGTGCCCGCGCGCATCGACGCATATCAAGTATCTGCTGGGCGAGGCGGTGCCATCGGACTACGAGCCGCAGATAGCGCTCAATATGCGCTGCGCCGACTTGCAATGGATGGATTTTGTTTCCTACTGCCCAGAGATGCCGGCGCATCTGAAGCTGTTCGTCTGGCGCCTGCAGCGCGATGAAAAGAGGCTCGCGGAAATCGACGCGCATATCGCGCAGTTCAACACTGAAGTGGACGAGATGATCGCGCGGCTCAATGCCCTTGTGCCGCCGGGGCCCCTGCACGCGCAATTGAAGGCCAGCCTGAATGACATGGAATGGGGGATCACTGATTCCGATATTCGCGCCGTAGACCCAGCCTGGAAAGGGTCTGCGGCATAAGTTTTTGCTGCGCCGGGGATGCCCTCTCAGGTCTGCCCGCGCACGAAACGTTGTGGCTGTGGCTGGGGAGCCTGGCCGCTCATGCGGGTTACGTCAAGGCCTGCGAAAAGTTTGAGGAAATTGAGTTCCCATGTATATATGTTCCGCATTCGCAACGCGCCTCTTCGCTTTTCAAAAGGAGGCCTGAGATGGGACGCATTAGTAAACGGTTGCCAGATCGGTGGATGCGCTTGCCTAAGTTGAAGATTGACCCGCAGGACGTTGTCGATCTCTTCAGGGAGTTAAGCGCACGTAAGGAGGCTGGGCTTGATATAGACGATGGGTTCACTGAGATGGCGTTCATTCTGATGCCCCGCTATGCGAAAGAACCGGACCGCATATTCTGCATAGTCGAACGCGCATTATGCCTTAAGGCCATGATGGATGACGAGCGCTGGAGAGGTTGGACTATCCAGGCTCGCGAGCCTGATTTTATATGGGCCGATCCGTCCCTTTTTGCCGCAACCGCAAAATGCCCCCTCCACTACGAAAATGATCGCTTTCACTTTAATCCAGATGAATTCTTCGCCATAGCGCTGATTGAACGAGAGGCGGGCTGAGATATGAAAAGAGAAGCCAGAAATCACTCTAAGATGCGGCGCCTGTGCCGGAAACTGGACGTTCCCCTGTACCAGGCAATGGGAATCCTCGAATGCTTGTGGCATCTGACCGCGGTCGAAGCATGGCGGGGGGATATCGGCAAGTTAAGCAACGAAGACATTGCTCTCGCTCTCGACTATCGCGGCGATGAGGATCAACTGATAGAGGCTCTGGTCGCTACTGGATGGCTAGACAAAGACGAGACATGTCGCCTCCTTGTCCACGATTGGGCGGAACATGCCGACAATACTGTACAAAAGAGGGCTAAACGGGCAATTGAGTCTGGACAAGTAGGCTTTTATCCTCCTTTGTCTGGACATGTCCGGACAATTCCGTCCGTGTCTGGACATGTCCGGACAATTCCGTCCGTGTCTTCCCTACCAGAACCAGAACCAGAACCTAGCCTAGCCATGCCTGAAATACAAAACCCCGCACCGCGTGCGCCGAAAGCACGGCTTTCGGCGTTTGAGATTCCTTCCTGGATTCCACCTCGGGTGTGGGCTGATTTTGAGGAGATGCGGAAAAAGATCAGGGCTCCAATGACGGACCGGGCACGGGAGGGGATAGTGGACGCATTGCAGTCGTTGCGGGATCAAGGATATGCCCCGGAAGAGGTCCTCGTGCGGAGCATAGTTCACGCATGGAAAGGCGTGTTCCCGCTGAATGACACAAATGCCAATAGCCGTCACCCGCCGGCGCAGGCGGTCAAAATTCTTTCCCGCCCCACCGTTTCCAAGGGAGGAAGTTAATGCAAGCCACCAGCGATCTACATGGCCTAGACGCCGGATTTCCCACCGACATCCACGCGGAGAAGACCATCCTTGGCGCCATCTTTCTCGACAATGGGACTTTCTACGAAGCCATCGAGCAGGGGCTCACCGCCGATGATTTTTCGCTCGACTCGCACCGGCGCATATTTGGCGCCATCGCGGCGCTGATGGAAGCCGGCCATCCAGTGGACATCATCACCCTGGCGCATGAACTGCGGCACGAAATCGCGGCGATTGGCGGCGTGGCATATCTCTCCAGCCTGACGGAAGGCTTACCCCGGCGGCCGGTGATCGGCGCATATCTCTCCATCGTGCGCGATAAAGCGATACTGCGCCGGATGATGGGCATTTGCTCAACAGGCTTCGCGCGGGCTGCGGACCAGAGCGAGACGGCACAGGAAGTTCTCGCTGATATGCAGCAGCAGATGACCGAGGCGGCGGCTCAAATACGCACCACGGGCAAGCAAATCATCGAAATCGTCGCGGACGAGGCGGCAGCCTTCGAGCAGGAAGCCAATGCGCTTCATGGCGGACTGCGTGGGGCATCGCTTTTGACCGACGAGATCGACCGCGCCACCTGCGGACTGGACGGAGAAGAGTTGTGCATCCTCGCCGGCAGGCCGTCGAGCGGCAAGACGGAAGGCGGCCTGCAGATCGCGCTCAAGAACGCGCGGCGCGGCAAGCGGGTACACATCCAGAGCCTGGAGATGACTAAGCGCGCTCTGCTGCGGCGTCTGTGGCGGCTGATAGCCCGCGTCCCGGTCGCCGCCATGCGCGATCCCCGCTGCCTGACGCCGGAGCAGCGCACCGCCGTCCGACGCGCCCAGGAAGAGAGCGTCGATCTGCCGATCTACATCGACGACACCCACGAGCTCACGGTGAGCGAGTATCGCTCCCGCGCCGTGCTGGCGGCGAAGCGATGGAAGGCAGATTTGATCGTGGTCGATTACGCGCAGTTACTGCTGGTGCCGCGCGCCAAGAACATCATCGAAGCCGCGCCTAAGCAAGCGGAGACGCTCAGGCATGTGGCCCGCGATTACTGCCGCACGGTGGCCCTGGCGCAGATCCGCCGCGCCCCTCCGAACGATCTGAATCTCTTCCCCGATGTCGAAATGATCCTCGGCTCCAGCGCCTTCGAGCAGGCCGCGCAGGTCATTCTCCTGCTGCATCGCACCAGGGAGGAAAAGCGCTACACGGGCGAGGACTTTTGTTTTCTCGGCAAGATGCGCGAATCGCAGAACCTGCAGCCCTTCGGTATCCGCGCTGAACGCTGGGGCGAATTCGTGGACCGTTACGATGAACACGCCGCGCCGCAGAACTGGTACGAGAAGGAGGCCTGAGATGAGGTGGCGCAGCGGGAGGGCTGCCATGTTGGAACGATTCTGGCAGAAGGTAAACAAAACCAGCACATGCTGGTTGTGGACCGGATTTATTCATCCAAGCGGATACGGAAGAGTGATGTTGACTGGGGCTGTGCGCCAAGCGCATAGAGTGGCCTATGAATTCGTTAGGGGACCTATTCCAGAAGGTCTCGTTCTAGATCACCTCTGCAGGGTTCGTAATTGCGTCAACCCTGATCATCTTGAGCCCGTAATGCAAAGGATAAACGTGCTTCGCGGAGCGGGGCCGGGCGCCAAGCATGCTTTAGTTACCCACTGTCCAAAAGGTCACCCCTATGACACCAAAAATACTTACTTTGCAAAACGAGGGCGCGATTGCAGAACCTGCCACAACGAAAGAGTTTCTCGCGAATACTACGCAAAGAAGGAAGCACGTCATGCAGCCATGTAGATTCCCCGCCGCCGAACTAATCCGCATGCGCCGGCAGCTGGCCGCGCAGGCCGACCGTTCGAACGATGTCGTTTTTGTGCGCAACGCCATGGAATTCGTGCGGGCCACCGACGACCTGCGCATCGCGCACTTCGAACTGGAGGACTGCCTGTGCTGGCAGGAAGCGGTCGAGCGGCTGGATGTCCAGGCGCCGAGATTCGAGGTGTCGCCGTGGCAGTGACCGTCCGCAGGAAACGAGGCAGGAAGTCGACGCCGCGCGCCGATCTCATGCGCAAATTCAACCTCTCGCTAAGGCAGGGCAAATATGCCCGCCGCATTGACGCGCAACTACGGGCCTGCAGGAGCGATTGCGCCCGGCGGCTGCTCCTGGGCTGCGGGTAGGAGGAAATATGGCCGCATTTTACCTCGATGGGCTAAGGGTGGTACCTAACCATAGGTCGAGCCCCTTCGACGCCGCCTATAGGCCCTACGGGCCCAGCAATGGGCATCCTAGCGAAGAGCCGGACGGCCTGGAAGTCTGCCGAGGCTTTCGGAATGGCGTGATCCTCGAAGCGCTGGCCGTCAGGTTGGTCTGGGCGGGCTGGGAACTCACGGGCCGGCTGGCAGCCTGGTGGAGGGCATGGTGACCCGCTGGGTCTTCCTGCTGATGGCCACCACGTTCCTGACCGGATGCGCGAAAAGCAGCGTGATCGTGCTGGAACCGGGCAGCGGCGACTTCGGCTCGCGGCTTATGGATGCAATCCATTCATGCCCGCCATCGGTGGCCTGCTGGATCGACGCGCGGCAGGTAACGGGAGCACAGACCGCTGCCAGCAATATCGTCATCGACCGGGCATTGACCACCATCGAGGTCGGCTTTAGTTCTCTCACCATGGCGCCGGGAACACAGATCGAGATCCGCTCTAACTACGTCACCGTCCAGGGAGTCTCTTTTGCGGTCTCCGCCGTGAAGTGCCAGAGCAACCCGTGCGTGTCCATTCACGACAACTATGCCACCGTCTTGCGGGACATTGCCTTTATCCCCGTATCGTCCGCTGCGGTGGGCATCGAGATCCGCAACGCCCGTGGTCCCGGCGCACTGCTTGACCGGGTAAGCGTCGAAGGATTCTCCGAGGCCGCTTTGCGAGTTCTCGACGGCTCGTGGACGTGGACGGTCGAGGATTCGCAATTTGTCCGTTCCGGGGATGGTGTGGAATTTCTGGGCGACCAGGCCAATGCGTGGAAGTTCTCGCGCAACCTGATTAACTCCAATACTCACGCCGGCGTGCTGATGCGCCTGTGCGACTATCCATCGTCGTATGGGGGCTGCACCACCAACGGCATGGTGTTCTCGGATGAAAACCACTTCGAGGGCAACGAGGTGGGAATCAGGCTGGTCAACGGGTCGATCTATAACCTCGATATCCGCGACAGTTACGCGGAATTGACCAAGTCGAATACAGGGTTCCTGATCGCGGCGAATGACGGCCGGCCCAATACCCAGCTGCGCATCGGCGGGCTGCTGGTCTCGGGCGGCGGCGGCTATGTCAGCGGAGGTGTGGCGCTCAACATTCTCGACGCAACCAAAGGCTATGCGCTTCCACCTGTCGCCGCGAAGGAAATCGAGTGCGCCGACGGGAGTTGCACCGTGACCACCGAGGCCCGGCATGGGCTGACTTGTTCCACTCTGCCCGGTTATCTCTTGTGCCCCTACGTCCACATGGTGAGCGCCGACAAAAGCCAGGACATCACGACCAGGATCACTTCAATTCTCGGGCCGCGAAGATTCACCTTCTTTTTGAACGGCGCGCGCTCGGCCACGGGCGGCAGCGTGAGCTATGCGCCCGACCTGATCAACGCCATCATTGAGAATCAAAAATGGGACAGCTCGTGGACGGCTCCGCCTATGATTCAGTCCACCGGCGCGACCGTGGCCGGCGCCAACAATTCTGTCCTGGACGGGCTGGGACACTTGGAGCAGTTCTGAAGGAGGATCATCCATGGCGGAACCGGAATCCGTACCCGTGGCGATGACCGTGCTTTTACCCAGGGACCAGATCACAAAACTGGTTTATGCCTGTTGCGCCGCTTACTGTCGCAACAAGGACGAGGAATTTTTACACCTGGCGGATAACCTCATGGATCAGGGGGAACTGCCGGCCGTCCGCGTCGAACTGAGTTCAATCACTTGCCCGAGGTGCGGGAAAACGTCTCATCGCCTCGAAGATTTTCGCTAGCTGCAAATGGGATCGCAATAGGGTCCGATAATGTTCGATTGCGTCTGGAGGACACGAAATGAGCGATGAATGCAGCAAGTGCCACCGAACGATGTCCACCGATGAGGGGTGCGACCCGACAGATTTATGCCGCAACTGCGCCCAAGAAGAAGTCGGCATCCTGCGCCAGCGCATCGCGGAACTGGAAGCGGTGATACGTGAGGTACGTCCTGAGCTACACGCCCTCCGCGAGCAGAATGCGCGGCTGGAGAGGGCTGAAGCGGCACACGCAGCACTGGCGCAGAAGGACGCATAGGGTCCGATAATGTTCGATTGCGTCAGAAGGAGGCCAGATGAACCCTAGTGATGCTGAAATAGTCAGCGCGTGTTGCGATCTGTTCGCGGGGGAATCTGTGATGGTGGATGACGTTATGACGGTGGAACTTCAAAAGCGCGGCCTAATTACAAAATACTCCGACCACTCCTACGTGCTCAGTGCAGCCGGTCAGATATTGGCGTCTCGTGTATCGCTTAGAGAGGTCGCGCTCTGGCAGAAAAGAACAACCCGTCGCAGCGTCCGATAATGTTCGATTGCGTCTGGAGGAGCCGAAATGAGCGTAGCGATACCGGCATGTGCAAAAGCTTTTTATGATGGCAATGGGCAACTAAAATTTGCTGTTCCGTTTGAAGACTATGCCGCCCGTGACTAGGGTCCGATAATGTTGCCTTCTGTCCAGCACAGTCGTCAATCATCGGCACTCCAATTCCCGCTCCACTCTTTTGAGCCGTCTGTCTATCCGGTC
>Ga0070713_100000307_pt1 | contig 32297 bp, 24 predicted proteins | sample LARL82metaG_FD_65465 | JGI IMG/M metagenome (GOLD analysis project Ga0070713, IMG submission 65465) | Corn, switchgrass and miscanthus rhizosphere microbial communities from Kellogg Biological Station, Michigan, USA - LAR L8-2 metaG | ecosystem: Host-associated > Plants > Roots > Rhizosphere ... | reverse complement strand
CGGTTTCTTCTGCCTTGACGCGTGATCGGTTGCCTGGGTTGCAAAGAATAGAGTTGCATCGCTTCCTCCTGGTTATTCAGCATGTAGTCGAACCCGTGCTGACACGCGAGCTGGCGTGCAGGCTGGATGGATAGACGCTGAAAGAACAGTGGGCCTGTGCCAATCTCTACGATCAGGGCCGACCCGAAAAAAGCCTAAAGTTCGGCCAGAGCCTCTGTCAAGATTCGTAAATGTAAATATTTGTAAAGGCCGGCAAGACTTTTGTGCTCGCGTAAATGTTCGCAGACAGCACAAGGTGCCTCGCAACGCGCATGACGGTCCGCGAGCCTTGTGCTCGGTTGGACGTGTAGGACGCATTGAGACGTGGAAGATCAGTGACTTCCTCGCCAGTGAACTTGCGCTGAAGATTGAGCACGTCCGACACCTTCTTCGTGAGGGCGCACCGGGCTGCGCCCAAGGACGGGTCAGCTATCGAACGAAGGTGTCAGCGTCGGCGGCGAGCGGAGCGCCCGCGCTCAAGTTCGGCGGCGATGGCCTGTTGCAAGTGCTCGAGCCCGAACGACACGTCGTGCACAGTGCCGTTGATGAAGAATGTTGGGGTCACTCGCACTCCACTCCTGTTGCCGCCATCGATATGCTCTTGTACACGCTGCAGGTAGACGTGATCGTTCATCTCGTAGTCGTAACGCTTCAGATCGACCTCGGCCTCTTCGGCGTACCGTCTAAGGCTTTTCGCTTTCAGATGTAGCTGATTCTCGAAAAGCAAATCGTGCATGGACCAGAACTTGCCCTGCCCGCCTGCGATTTCTGCCGCCTCCGCCGCCAGTTCTGCATGGGGATGCACCTCACGCAGCGGAAAGTGGCGGAACACGAAGCGCACATTCTCACCAAAATGCCTGCGCAGCATTTTCACCGCAGGGTAAGCCTGACCACAGCTGGGGCACTCGAAGTCTCCGTACTCGACAAGCGTGATCCTGGCGGTCTCGGGCCCCAGAATGTGATCGCTGTGTCTCACCGGGACTGCAAGCATGTCGATTCCTCGTGTTGATTGATCGATGGCCGCTCTTCATCGTTCGACGGCGGTCGCTGCGTCACTCGGGCGGCAAGGAGCGACCGTGCGCGCTGCTGCTGCGAGAACTTCTAGCGCACGATTTCGACTGGCGCCGTGAACACGTATCCGGCGCCGCGCTCGGTATGGATCAACTGTGTTTGGCTGCCCTGCTGCTCGAGCTTCTTGCGCAGCCGTCCGACCTGTACGTCCACGGAGCGGTCGTACACTTCGTCATTGTGCAGCCGCGAAAGCTCGAGAAGCTGCTCGCGTGACAGAACGCGCTGCGGCGCCGCCAGAAACGCGACCAATAGATTGAACTCGCTGTTGGTCGTTGGCACGCTCTCCCCTCGCGGCGACTTCAATCGACGCAGACGCACGTTGAGTTCCCAACCTGCGAACCGATACCCCCTTATCCGGGCGAGGCCATCGGCCACTGTCTCTTGCGCCCGAGAACGTCGGAGCAGCGCCCGGATCCGCGCCAGAAGCTCGCGTGGAGAGAAAGGCTTCGTGAGGTAATCGTCGGCGCCGAGTTCCAATGCCATCACACGGTCAGCCTCATCCTTGCGGCCGGTCAACATGATGATGGGGATGTCGGATTCGGCGCGCAGCTCGCCGGCGATCTGCATGCCGTCCTCGCCCGGCAGCTTCAGATCGAGAATGATGAGGTCGATCGTCTCCCGCGCCATCGCCGGCGCGATCTCCCTGCCCGTTCCAATGACCGTCACCTCGATATCGTTGTCGCCAAGGTAGTCGGCGATCATCTGCCGCACCGACGGGTCGTCGTCGACGGCGAGGACGTGAATAGGCGTAAGCGTTGCTTGCCGCGCAGGCATCTTCGAAAAGGATTCGAGGGCTCGAGCGTGCATTGTGCCGTGATACTCGCGGATCGGCACGACCTGGATTTGTCGCGCCAGGGGAGTTGTGTGTCGTTTGTCACACCGGAGTGGCCGGGTGCCACAGTCTTGTATGACCACCCAATTCGAATGGGATCGCGGGCAACGAGCAACGTGGGTGCCGATGAGCCCGTGCGCATCAAGGAGCTCTTGTGTCCCCCAGGGATTGCATCGTCATAGTCGAACCCGACGACCTCATTCGCGAGCTTCTCGAGCGCTGGTTGGATGACGCCGGATATCAGGTTGTCACGGCAGCCAAAAACCATGCAATGCCCGTAGTTATGCCGCAGCTGGTCGTCACAGATATTTCCGAGCCCGGCACTGGGGGGAATACGATAGAGGTGCTGCTGGCCACGTATGCGGCCCCGATCCTGGCATTGTCCGCCCGCTTTCGGCGCGGTCTGGGTGGATCCAGCGAGCCGGCCCAACGGCTGCACGTCAGGAAAGTGCTGCCGAAGCCGTTCACGCGTCAACAGTTGCTGCGTGCCGTCCGCGATTGCTTGAAGGGGTCGTGAACGACCTTGGCGCAGCGCCGTTGCAGGCGTGAGCTCGGGCGATTCAGTCAGACCGCTGACGGCGGAGCGCATATGAACGAGACCTCTGATTTTCTCCCCTACCCCATACAGCGCGAGCAAGCGGACGGAGAACTGAATCGGCAGAAGACTTATCTCGACGAGCTGTTCGAACTGGCGCCCGACGCGATCGTGCTGACGACCCTGCGCAATCCCCGGATCCTGCGCATCAATCGCGAATTCACGCGCATCTTCGGCTACACGTCGGAAGAGGCCGTCGGAAACAGCCTTCGCAACCTGGTCATGCTCGATGGTCTTGAACCGATCCTCCCGGAGGACCCGGATCTGCTCGCGGGGCGAAAAGTGGAATGGGAAGTCCTTCGGCGACGCAAGGACGGTACGCGGTTTCACGCTCACATCACCGGGAAGCGGATTCAGTTAGGCGACGATGAGGACGCTGCCTATCTCATTTTTCGGGATATCAGCGCGCGCAAACAGGCAGACGCCCTGTTCGCGGGTGAGAAGCGCCTCCTGGAGGTCATTGCCGCCGGGGGTCCGCTGACCAGCACGCTCGACGCATTGTGCCGCCATGCCGAGGACGTCGACCGCAGTTCGTTCACCTCCATCCTGCTTCTTGATCGCAAAGGGAAGCAGCTTCACCACGGAGCGGGTCCGAGCCTCCCACCTAACTATGTTGCCGCCATCGATGGGGCACCGGTCGGTTTGGGGATTGGTCCCTGCGCGGCGGCTGCGCACCTTGGCGAACAGGTGATCTCTCTGGACATGGCTGCGGACGATCGCTGGTCTCCGGAGATGCGAGCGCTGACGCTGGCGCACGGCCTTCGTGCGTGCTGGTCTACGCCGATCAAATCCTCCGCAGGACAAGTCCTGGGAACCTTCGCCATTTATCCGAGCCCGCCGGCGAGTCCCTCACCCGAACAAACAAGCAGGATAGAGCAGCTCACCCATCTTGCGAGCATCGCGATCGAGCGTGCGCAGTCGATAAATGCCCTGCGCCAATCGGAGGAACGTTACGCACGCGCCATGGGTGCTGCTGGGGACGGACATATAGAGTGGATCGTTGCGACCGACGAGTTCTACGCCTCTCCGCACTTTCTGGAAATGTGCGGCTTTGCCGCCGACATGACTTTCAGGAACCGGGCTGATTTCTTCGCCCAGTTTCCTTTGCATCCCGAGGATCGTGACCGCGTCATCAATGCGATCAGCTCGACACTGGCCTCCAAGACCGATCGGCTCGAACTCGAAATGCGTATCGTCCGCCAAAGCGAAACGCGGTGGCATCATCTGACCGGGTTGTGCTCAAGGGACGGGAACGGCGAACTCTTACGCTGGAACGCAGCGATCACTGACGTCACCGCGGCCAAGATTGCCGAGCGGGCGCTGCTCGAATCGGAGAAACGCTACGAACGCGCGATGCTCGCGGCGAAAGCGGGCTTCTGGGACTGGGACGTTCTGAAGGACGAGTTCTACGTCTCGCCGCACCTGCTCGAGATGGGAGGTTTCCCACCCAACACTGCCTTCGCCGGCCGTGAGGACTTCATGCGCCGCGTTCCGCTCTATCCCGAGGACCGCGACAAGTGGCAACAGGGGGTGAAGGAGCTCTTCGAGCGCGGCGGTTCGCGCCTGGCCATGGATCTGCGCTCGATCCGCGATGGCGAAACGATCTGGATCCGGCTTGACGGCATGTGCTTCCGCGACGAAGCAGGACGCGTGGTGCGGTGGACCGGCTCTTCCACCGATGTCACCGAGCGTGCGCGCGCGGAAGAAGAACTGCGTTCACGCCAGGAGATGCTGGATCTGGCGCAAAAGGCGGCACACGCCGTGGCGTTCGAGTGGCGAGTCGGTGGCGGCAACGGGGAGAACCGCTGGTCGCCCGACTTGGAAGCCATGTACGGGATTCCGGCGGGCTCGTACGACGGTAGCTACGAATCCTGGAAGAAGCTTATCCATCCGGAAGACTGGCCCAGCGTCCGCGAAGCGATCAAAGCTGCGCAGCAAACCGGCGATGTCGACGCCGAATATCGGGTCCTCCATGCCGACGGTGCGATTCGGTGGCTCCAGGCGAAAGGCCGGATGCTGTTCGATTCCGAGGGCAGCCCCACGCGCATCGTCGGATTCATGCTCGACGTCACCGATCGCCATGTTGCCACGCAGGAGCTCCAGCACTTGGAGGGCCAGTTGCGCCAGGCTCAGCGCCTGGAGGCGCTCGGTACGCTTGCCGGCGGCATCGCACACGACTTCAACAATCTCCTTGGCGCGATACTGGGTTATGGCGAGATGGCGCTTCGGAACGTGCGCGCCGGCAGTCGGCAGCGCCGCGATATCGAGAACATTATGATCGCCGGCGAGCGCGGGCACGCGCTGGTCGAACGCATCCTCGCGTTCAGTCGCAGCGGAGTCGGCGAGCGGGTTGCGGTGCACGTCGAGGGAGTCGTACGGGAAACGCTTGCGCTGTTCGCAGCCAAATTGCCGCGGCACATCGTCATCGAGCCGCGGCTGCAGGCGGGCACCGCCGCCGTCATGGGCGACCCAACTCAGATCCATCAAGTCCTCATGAATCTGCTCACGAACGCCGTGCAAGCCATGCCTTCCGGCGGAACGCTCGGCGTATCCATCGACCGGATCCATCTTCAAGTATCACGCGTTGTGACAACGGGCTCCATCGCAGCACGGGAGTACATCGCACTGGAAGTTTCGGATACAGGCAGCGGGATTCCCGCAGGGATCTTCGAAAAAATCTTCGATCCATTCTTCAGCACCAAGGAAATCGGAGTTGGGACCGGCCTCGGCCTTTCTCTGGTGCACGGTATCGTGATTGGACTGGGAGGCGGCATCGACGTCGCGACCACCGTCGGCCAGGGAAGCGTGTTCAAGGTGTACCTGCCGCTAACCGGTGATGCCGCTGCGCCGAGCAAACCCAGGAAGCGCTTGGAGCGCAAGGCAGCGCGGACGGGACGAGGCCGAGTCATGGTCATCGACGATGAAGAGGCGTTGGTGAGACTTGCTTCGGAGACGCTGACGGAATCGGGATACTCGGCAGTCGGCTTCGCGTCGAGCGCGAAAGCAATCGCAGCGTTCCTGGCTGATCCCGACCAGTTCGATGCGGTCATCACCGACGAAAGCATGCCGGGCGCGTCGGGCTCCGAGCTCATTCGCAAAATGCGAGCGCTCAGGCCAACGATGCCCATTCTGCTCGTGAGCGGATATCTCAGCGCGGCCGTCATCGAGCGCGCCCGCGAGGCCGGCGCGAGCGAGGTTCTGAAAAAGCCGTTGTCCGCGCGCCAGCTCCAGATGGCAATTGAGCAGGTGTTGCCACCCTCAGGAGGCGCGAGCACGAACGAGCTGGCATCTTCGGAGGCGTCGAGGCGCGCCGGCAAGCTCCGGCGCAGAGCCAGCCCGTCTCAGTCTGGCCCCACTCGGCGCTGACAGGCGATTGACGTAGCTTCGATAACTCGACTGCAATTCGTCCCCTGCAGCCGGTTCAAGGTCGAGGCTGCCAGGAGTGCCGCACGCGCTGCGCTCAGCAGTCGTCGGAAGTCGCGTCGCGGATGCGAGTCATAACAGCCGGCACGCGTTTGTGTCGCCTGTCACGCAACCCGATTTATCCGATATTCGCAAGACGCTCGCTCGCCGGACACTGACGTCGTCCGGTCAACCACAGCGAGGACTCGATGAGCACGATCACCCATACCCTGTCCGCCTTGATTGTTGCAGGGACGCTCGCCATGTCGGTCACCACACAATCCTCATTCGCTGCGGAAACGGGCGCGCGCGGCGCGCGTAATGTCGTTCTCGTGCATGGAGCCTGGGCCGACGGATCGAGCTGGTCCAAGGTGATTCCGTTGCTCGAAAAGGCGGGATTGAATGTCGTGGCAGTGCAGAATCCGCTCACCTCGCTGGAGGACGACCTTGCTGCGACGAAGCGCGCGATCGCGATGCAGGATGGTCCAGTGATTCTCGTCGGTCATTCGTGGGCCGGAGTGGTGATCACCGAAGCGGGCACCGATCCCAAGGTGGCCGGTCTCGTCTACGTGGCCGCGTTCGCTCCCGATGTCGGGGAAGTGGTCGGCGATCTCGGCAAGGACTTCCCGCCGCCGCCCGGCGGCGCCGAGCTGCGACCCGCGGCGGACGGATACCTGACGATGACGACGAAGGGAGTCATGGAAGACTTCGCGCCGGATCTTCCCGTGGCGGAGAGAAAGCTGATCGCGGCCACGCAGGGCGCGACCAACGGCGCGGTGTTCGGCGCCAAAGTCGCCAACGCCGCGTGGAAGACAAAACCGACCTGGTACGTCGTGGCTGCGAATGACCGGATGATTCAGCCAGTCCTGGAGCGCAAGTTCGCGAAGGCGATGAACGCGAAGACGATCACGCTTCCGTCGAGCCATGTGGCGATGCTTTCGCATCCGACGGAAGTGGCGAAGCTGATCATCGACGCCGCCAGGACTGCGCCAGCCAGCGAATGAACGCGACGAGAGACACCATGATCACCCTCAACGTCAATGGAAAGCCGAGCAAGGTCGATGCACCTGACGAAATGCCATTGCTTTGGGCGTTGCGCGACATTCTCGGAATGACCGGAACGAAGTTCGGCTGCGGACTCGGCTTGTGCGGCGCGTGCACTGTTCAGATCGACGGCGCCGCGGCCCGCTCGTGCATCACGCCGGTCGGCTCCGTCGGTGGAAAGGCGATCACGACCATCGAGGGCGTGGGTAACACGCCCGCAGGAGCGGCGGTGCAAAAGGCGTGGCTCATCGGCCAGGTACCTCAGTGCGGCTACTGCCAGTCGGGCCAGATCATGTCGGCGTCGGCGCTCCTGGCCAAGAATCCTCATCCCACCGATGCGGATATCGACGCGCAGATGTCAGGCAACATCTGTCGCTGCGGCACCTATATCCGGATCCGCGAAGCCATCAAGCAGGCCGTGCAATCGAAGGCTTGATACCGGGCACAATCCTTCGGAGCTGACATGAGCCTTGATCATTCTTATCTGGTCGACCACTCCGCTGCGACCGAGTCACTTGACAGCGTTTCACGGCGGAGGTTTCTGAAAGCGAGCGCCGCAACAGGCGGCGGCTTGTTGCTGAGCCTCGCGTTGCCGCTCGCTCGCGGCGAGGCGAATGCACCCAGCACTGGAAGCTTCGAACCCAACGCCTTCATTCGCATCGGCCGTGACGGGAGGGTCGTCCTGATCATGCCCTACGTCGAGATGGGCCAGGGCACCTACACCTCGATCCCGATGCTGATCGCCGAAGAGCTGGAGATGGATCTGTCGCAGGTGCGCCTCGAGCATGCTCCACCGAATGAGAAACTTTACGTCAATCCGCTGCTCGGCGTGCAGGCCACCGGTAACTCGAACGCGGTACGAGCGTCGTGGCAACCGTTGCGCGAGGCTGGCGCGACCGCTCGAACCATGCTAGTCGCAGCCGCCGCGAAGCGATGGAAGGTCGATCCGGCGTCCTGCCGGGCGCGAAGTGGCGTCGTGCATCACCAAGCCACTCGACGCAGCGCCAAGTACGGCGATCTTTCTGCCGAAGCGGCGACAATGCCGGTGCCGGAGAAGGTTGCGCTGAAAAAATGGTCGGAGTTCACGCTCATCGGCACGCCGGCCAAGCGTCTGGACATACCGGCGAAGCTCAATGGAACGGCTGCCTTCGGTATCGACGCCCGCCCGCCGGGCGTGAAGATCGCGACTCTCGCGCAAGCGCCGGTTTTCGGCGGCCGTTTGAAGAGCGTCGACGACAGTGCGGCGAAAAACGTGAAAGGCGTACGTCAGATCGTCCGCCTCGACGACGCCGTCGCGGTTGTCGGCGATCACATGTGGGCCGCCAAGCAAGGACTCGCCGCGCTCAAGATCGAATGGGAAGACGGGCCGAATGCGAAGCTCAACGTGGAAGACATCGTACGCGCGCTCGACGCCGCAACGCGTAATCCGGGCGCGGTTGCGCAGAGCATCGGCGATGCCGATAAGGCCATGGCGAGCGCGGCGACGAAAGTCGAATCGACCTACGAGGTGCCCTTCCTGGCGCACGCTGCGATGGAGCCGATGAATTGCACGGTCCACGTGCGCACTGACGCGTGCGAAGTCTGGGTCGGTACGCAGGTCATCGGGCGCGCGCAGGCCGCGGCGGCGAAGGCGGCCGGAATGCCCGTGGACAAAGTCATCGTGCACAACCATTTCATTGGCGGCGGATTCGGCAGGCGTCTCGAAGTAGACGGCGTCACTCGTGCCGTGGAGATCGCCAAGCAAGTCGATGGTCCGGTCAAGGTCGTCTGGACGCGCGAGGAGGACATCCAGCATGACATGTACCGGCCCTATTTCTTCGACCGCATCTCCGCCGGCCTCGATGCGAACGGGATGCCCCTGGCTTGGAGCCATCGCTTCGCCGGCTCATCGATCATCGCCAGATGGCTTCCGCCGGCGTTCAAAGATGGGGTCGATGGCGACACGGTCGAGGGCGCGATCGATCTCGTCTACAACCTCCCCAATCTACGGGTGGAGTATCTCCGGGTCGAGCCGCCAGGCATTCCCACTGCGTTCTGGCGCAGCGTCGGCCCATCGCACAACGTGTTCGTGACCGAAAGCTTTATCGACGAGCTCGCGGCGACAGCGAAGAAGGACCCGGTCGAATATCGGCGCGCCCTCCTCGACAAATCACCGCGCGCGAAAGCGGTGCTCGAGCTTGCCGCCGAAAAGGCCGGTTGGGGCCGCCCGTTGCCGGACAGAACCGGCCGCGGCGTTTCAGTTCAGTTCGCCTTCGCGACCTACATGGCGCAGGTCGCCGAAGTCGAAGTCGCGAAGGACGGCGCGCTTCGCGTTCGCCGGGTCGTGTGCGCGGTCGACTGCGGAACCGCGGTTAATCCTGATACGGTTCGCGCGCAGATCCAGAGCGCCATCATGTTCGGCGTCACTGCAGCACTCTATGGCGCCATCACGCTCAAAGACGGGCGCGTCGAGCAAAGCAACTTCCACGACTACCGCGTCCTGCGCATGAACGAGGCGCCGACCGTCGAAGTTCATATCGTGCAGAACTCGGAACCACCGGGCGGGATGGGTGAAGCCGGCACTTCCTGCGTCGTTCCCGCCGTAACCAATGCCGTCTTCGCCGCGACCGGCAAACGTCTGCGCAAACTGCCCATCGACGGCGGCGTCTTGAAGCAGTCGGCGTGAATCGCGCCGATCAGACATCTCATGCCCTCCCAATGCAGCCATCTCAACTTCGTGGTGACGGATAGCCCCAACACCGCGGGTTGCGAAGAGTGTCTCGCCTCCGGCGACACGTGGGTACATCTTCGACTGTGCAGAACCTGCGGCCATGTCGGCTGCTGCGACGATTCGAAGAACAAGCACGCAACGAAGCACTTTCGGGCGACGCAGCATCCGGTTATGAGTTCGCTCGAACCGGGAGAAGACTGGAGCTGGTGCTTCATCGACGAGGTGATGATGGAGCTCGCACGTTAAGGTCGCTGCGCCAGCTGCTCGACTTCGAAAAGGAGATTCTCATGAGCGCCCAGTTCTGGAGGACCGCTGATCGGCGTCAGAGAAGCTTCTCGGGAACGAACGGTGCCAGCAGCATGTCGCGAAATTGCACGAAAGGTGTGACCTCCGGCTCGGAGGACAGTAACACCTCCGGTCGAGTGCCTACCAACAGCCATTGCAAGCTGTTCCCATCCGGGCCGAATCGCAACTCATACGAGCTCCGCTGAGCGCTGGCATCGATGACGCTGCTCACTTCGCGAGCAAGCTCGGGACAGCGTACGACGATTCCCAGCTCGGTGTTTGTGCTCTCGGACCGCGGATCGAGATTCATGGAGCCGATGTAGACCATGTTTTCATCGATCACCGCCGCCTTCGCGTGCAGACGGCCCAGCGACATGGTCGGCAGCATGGCCAGATCGTTGTGATGAACACCCGAAGGACTGAGCTCATATAGCTTGACGCCCGTCCTCAGTAGCGCGACGCGGTAACGCGCATACCCGATGTGCACCACCGGGACGTCGTTCGCTGCCAGCGAATTGGTCAGGATGACGACCCGCACGCCCCGTCGCCTCAGATCGGTGAAAGCTTCCACGCCTTCAGCGCCAGGCACGAAGTACGGGGAGGAGATGACCACCTCGCGCGTCGACTCCGCAACCCGATCCATGATGTTCATCTGCACGCTCATCGAGCGAGCCTGTTCGACCGAGGTCGCCATCACCTTTCCCGGCTGATCAGCGATGGCCGTCGCCGTTCCCCAAACGAGCTCGAGGTATCCCGCATCGAACTCGCCGCTGATAGGGCGATGGCCGAGAATGTCGATCGGCTGCATCTTGACCGACATCATCTGATCTCCATCGTCTACCAAGTGATTGAAGTTCCTTCGCCCCTCGTCGATGTCCGCGGTCTTGCCCAGGATCGCGTCGACGGGGTACGCCTGGGGACTGTTCCAGTATGTATCGAAGATCGTGGCAAGTTGAGGGACCACGCTGCCGACCACCAGCACGTCCATGTCGACGAAGTTGTTGCTGGCGCTCCTGGCAAAATATTCGTCGGCGATGTTGCGCCCTCCCATCACAGCGATCGCCCCGTCGGCAATGAAGAGCTTGTTGTGCATGCGGTGGTTGAGCCGCCGAAAATCACCGAGCGACGCTGCAAACCGGCTCGCGACGCTCTCTCGGACGCAGCAGAATGGGTTGAACAGGCGTACTTCAACATTCGGAAACGTCGCCAGTCCGTGAAACATCGGGTCTCCACCCACGGTGTTGAGATCGTCGACCAGCAATCGCACCCGAACCCCGCGCAAGGCAGCGTCGCGCAGGGTGCGCATCAGCAGCCGGCCGCTGCGGTCGTTTTGGATCAAGTAGTACTGGACGTCAAGGGAGTGGGTAGCTCTGCGCGCCACTTCGATGCGGACATCGAGCGAGTAGTACGCCTGCGGCATGAGGCGAAAGCCGCTCATCGACGATATCGTCGTGGAATCCCGCGCGATGCGGACCAGCGGGCTATCGGGCGCAGGCGCCAGCGCACGCGAGGGTGGCTGTTCTACCTGCGGCGGTAGCGTCCCGCACGCTGCGACCAGCGCGGATTCGACGAGCACAACGAGCAAGCGCGCCAATGTGCGCATCGATGGCATTTGAAGAATCGACCGATGCCGGCAAGTCATCAGGGCTCCAGTTTAATCCGCCTCGTGCAGGCCCGATGGGTCGCTCATCGCGCAATTGGATCATGGACCGCAGCGCATGTCTCATGCCAGCCCGGCGCGCGGCCGCTTGGCTGCGTTACCGCGGTGACGTTCCTATTTCAGTTGTCACATTCGAGTGGTCCTGACGGGGACGTATGTCACAGAAAGCGGTGACACTGAGACAGACAGGCGGCGCAGTATTGGGACTTGAATAATTAGTCTGAGGATCAGCCATGAACCGCAAAAAAACGTTCACGATTGCGATCGCCACCGCGGTGCTCGCCGTCCTCGGCAGCACCGTCGTCTACGCGCAGGACAAGTACTCGCTGAAATCGCCGAGCGGCATCGCGTTCTCCGACTTCAGGGGATACGAGGACTGGTCGGTGGTCTCTTCCGCCCGGACCGACGAAGTGCTCAAGGTGATCGTCGCCAATCCGATCATGATCAAGGCGTATAAGGCCGGCATTCCAGGCAACGGCCAGCCGTTCCCGGAAGGCTCCAAGATAGCGAAGCTCCAGTGGAGCTTCAAGAAGAGCACGGAGGCCACCTTCGTCGTGGATGTGCCAAACGCCTTTACTCAGGCTTTTGTCATCGAGAAGGACAGCAAGCGATTTCCGAAAAGTGGCGGATGGGGATACGCGCTGTTCAACTACGATGCCGCATCCGACAAATTCACAGTCGATCCCACCGGCGTTTCTGACTGCGGACACGCGTGCCATGTGGCCGTGAAGGCGAAGGACCACATCTTCCACGCGTACCAGAAGCGGTGAACCACAACGTTCTTGCCGCACATCCAACAGGAGCGATGACATGAGCAGCAGCACCATCACCGTCAAAGACGGCACGCAGATCTACTACAAGGACTGGGGCACGGGGCAGCCGATCGTCTTCCATCACGGCTGGCCTCTCTCGGCCGACGACTGGGACGCGCAGATGCTGTTCTTCCTTGCGCAGGGCTATCGCGTCATCGCGCACGACCGGCGCGGGCACGGACGCTCGTCGCAGACTGAGACGGGCAACGAAATGGACACCTACGCCGCCGATTTCGCCGAGCTCGCCGCGCACCTGGATCTTCGCGATGCCGTTCATATCGGACATTCGACCGGTGGCGGCGAAGTCGCGCGCTACGTTGCGAGGCATGGTGCGGGGCGCGTCGCCAAGGCGGTGCTGATCGGCGCGGTACCACCGATCATGGTCAAGTCGGACAAGAATCCAGGCGGAACGCCCATCGACGTCTTCGACGGCCTGCGCGCTGCTCTATTGGCCAATCGCTCGCAGTTCTTTCGTGACCTGCCGTCAGGCCCGTTCTACGGGTTCAACCGTCCCGGCGCGAAGGTGTCGCAGGGCACGATCGACAACTGGTGGCGGCAGGGGATGATGGGCGGCGCCAAGGCGCACTACGATTGCATCCAGGCCTTCTCGGAGACGGATTTCACCGAGGATCTCAAGACGATCGATGTGCCCGTGCTCATCCTGCACGGCAACGACGACCAGATCGTCCCCATCGCGGACTCGGCGCTGCTTTCCGCCAAGCTCGTGAAGAACGGCACGCTGAAGGTATATCCCGGCCTGCCTCACGGCATGTGCACGACGCAGCCCGAGCTCATCAATCGCGACCTGCTGGCATTCGCCAAGGGTCAGCCGATCGCGACCGCGCCGCAGCGGCACGGCGAGACGGTCTGAGCGCGTCGAACGTGGAAGACCTGGATTAGAAGCGGACGTCCGCGAGCGCCGTGATGATCGGTACGAAGCTCGAGGTCGTCGTCATCCCGGTATCCGACGTCGATCGCGCCAAGCGCTTCTACGGGAGCCTTGGGTGGCGCCAGGACGCCGATTTTCCCTTCGACAACGGCTTCCGTGTGGTCCAGTTCACGCCACCCGGCTCGGCGTGCTCGCTCCAATTCGGCACGAAGATGACGTCGGCCGCACCAGGCTCGGCGCAGGGTCTCTACTTGATTGTCTCCGACATCGAGGCTGCACGCGACCAGCTCGCCGCGCGCGGTGCCAAGGTGAGCGAGGTGTTCCACGCCGGAACACCGGGAGCTCAGTTCCAACCCGAGGGCACGAACGGTCGAGTCAGCGGGCCGGCGCCCGATCACGCCACCTACCGCTCGTTCGCCACCTTCAGCGACCCGGACGGGAACGGCTGGCTGCTCCAGGAAATCACGACGCGCCTTCCCGGACGAGGACTCAGCATCGACGTCGCAACTCTGACCGACCTGCTACGAGAGGCGGAGAAGCACTATGGCGAGTACGAGCCGACCGCTCCGAAGCACCATTGGTCGGGCTGGTACGCCGCCTACATCGTCGCGCGCGAACAGGGAAAGGTACCCGAAGCGGCAGCCAAAGATGCGACTCGCCACATCGAAGGCACCGACCGATGAGGGCCCACATCGCTCCCGGCGCGGTCTTTCCGGACGACGAGCTCTCGGATCACCGGCGGCACCGCGATGCTGGAGGACCAACCATGTCCATGAGAGAAGCCATTAAGCGTCGCTTCACGAGGACCATCATGCCGTTGCTTTTGTTCGGCGCCACCGGCAGCCCAGGCCTCGCGATCGTGGCTGGCGAGATGCCACCTCTTAACGCGACGCGTTGGGTGAATTCGAGCCCGCTCACCCCCGAAGCGTTGCGCGGCAAGGTCGTCCTGGTCAACTTCTGGGAGTTCACCTGCATCAACTGGATCCGCACGTCGCCCTACGTCAAGGCTTGGAATCGCGATTACGCGAAGTTCGGCCTGGTCGTGATCGGCGTGCATGCGCCCGAGTTCGCGTTCGGCAAGCAGCCCGAGATCATCGACCGCGGGATTCGCGACCACGGGCTCACTTATCCGATCGCGATCGACAATGATTTCGTGATTTGGAATTCTTTCGACAACGACGCGTGGCCAGCGACCTACCTTTTCGACGCGCAAGGCCAGCTGGTAATGCGGTGGACCGGCGAAGGAAGCTACGACCAGATCGAATCGGAGATCCGACGCCTCCTGCTGGCGGCCAACCCCGGAGCCAAGCTGCCGCAAGTCAGCGCCGAGGCGAGCGCGTTTGCGAAGACCGGCATGCCCTCGTACGCCGGGATCACCGGCGAAAGCTACGTCGGCGCGCGCCGCCGCGAGCGCGGCATGTTCAAGCTGGATGGAGATTGGCGCAGCGACGGACAATTCGTCGAGTTGCAGAAGGGCAACGGCACGATCGTCCTGCCATTCACCGCCGGCGAAGTCAACCTGGTGGTGCAACCGGGACCATCAGGAAAATCGTCAATGAAGGTGCTGCTCGACGAGAATCCGATCGGCGAGGTGCGCGGCGCCGATGTGGCGCCCGACGGAGTCGCGCGCTTCGATCGGTCGGGAATGATTCGCCTGGTCGCCGGCGCGCCGCGCAAGAAGCACGTTCTGACGCTCGTCACCAGCGATCCAGGCGTTCGACTGTACGTCTTCACGTTCGGTCCTTGAGCGACGAACAAACCGAGGAGGGTCTTCTCATGAGCAAGCGCAAACTGTCGGAAGAAATCGACCAGAAAGAGATCGACTCTCATCGTCGCCGCTTTTTGAGCACCACGGCCACGACGATTGCCGCGGCTCAGCTCGGCATGATCGGCGCCGCGGACGCACAATCGACTCAGACCAAGCCGGCAGCCGTGCCGGCGATCAAGCCTGGAACGAACACGTCGTTTGCACCGCTCAAGCAGATCGACGCCGGTCTGCTGAACGTCGGGTACGCCGAAGCGGGCCCTGCCAATGGCCCGCCGGTGATTCTGTTGCACGGCTGGCCTTACGATATCTACAGCTTCGTCGACGTCGCGCCCTTGCTGGCTTCCGCGGGCTACCGGGTGATCGTTCCGTATGTACGCGGCTACGGCACGACGCGCTTTCTTTCCAACGACACGCTCCGCAATGGCCAGCCGTCGGCAGTAGCGGTCGATCTCGTCGCCTTGATGGATGCACTCAAGATCCAAAAGGCGACGCTCGCCGGCTTCGATTGGGGAGCGAGGACCGCCAACATCGTGGCAGTGCTGTGGCCGGAGCGCTGCAAGGCGATGGTGTCCGTAAGCGGCTATCTCATCGGCAGCCAGGAAGCCGGGAAGATTCCGTTGCCGCCACCGGCCGAGCTCCAATGGTGGTATCAATTTTATTTTGCCACCGAACGTGGCCGTGAAGGCTATACCAAATATACGCGCGACTTTGCAAAGCTCATCTGGCAGATTGCGTCGCCGAAATGGAACTTCGACGATACGACGTTCGACCGCAGCGCGGTGTCTTTCAACAATCCGGATCATGTCGCGATCGTGATTCACAACTACCGGTGGCGGCTTGGGCTGGCCGATGGTGAGGCGAAATATGGCGACCTGGACCGGCGGCTTGCCACAGGTCCGGCCATTACGGTGCCTACCATTACGCTGGAGGGCGACGCCAATGGCGCGCCGCACCTGGAGCCGAGCGCCTACGCCAAGAAATTCTCCGGCAGGTATTTACACCGGACCATCGAGGGAGGCATCGGGCACAATTTGCCTCAGGAAGCGCCGCAGGCCTTCGCCCAGGCCGTGATCGACATCGACGGCTATTGATCGGCGCTGGGTCCAGCGTCAGACGCCTGACGCGACGCTGCGATCTTGGCTTCCGAGGTGAACCACAAGCATTGATCAGTTGCTTCCCGAGGTGAAGCGCTCCGCGTCTTCGACCCACCCACCGCCCATTGCCTTGTACAGATTCGCATACGACTGGAAGAGCTGGGATTGCGTGGTGACGTACGCGAGTTGAGCGAGGAACAGCGATTGTTCGGCGTTGGCAACCTCCAGATAGATCGTCGCCCCTTCCTTGTAGCGCAGGTCGGCCAGGTCACGAAAACGTCGCAGCGCGTCCACGTTCTTCACCTGCTCGTCGCGTATCTGTCCGAACTTCGTCCGATCGATCAGCGCGTTCTCCACGTCCTGGAATGCGCTGATGATCGATTTCTGGTACGTGTAGAGGGCCTCCTGCTGCAGAGCTTCGGCCCGCGCGACCTGACTGTTGATCCGGCCGGCGTTGAAAATCGGTTGAAGCAGGCTGGCCCCCACTGACCAGGTCTTCGACGGGCCCTTGAACAGGTCCGACATCTGGGCGCTTTCCAGGCCCAGTAGCCCGGTAAGACTGATATCGGGAAAATACGCCGCCTTCGCGACGCCGATGTCGGCGTTTGCGGCGATCAGGTTCTCCTCGGCCCCACGGATGTCGGGACGGCGCTCGAGGAGCGATGCCGGCAGCCCGCCGGGTACTGCGGGGAAGACCAGCGCGTCGATGTCCCGTCCACGCGCGATCGGGCCGGGGTTTTGACCGAGCAGCACGCTGATGAAGTTCTCCTGCTGCGCGATCTCGCGCTCGAGCTCGGGCACGCGTGCCACGGCCTCGCGGTATTGCGATTCGGCTTGCTGGTAATCGCTCTCGGGGACGGCGCCTTCCTCGAAGCGCACCCGCTGCAGGCGTGCCGCCTCGCCCAGGCTCCGCGACGTGTACTGCGCGATGTCGAGCTGCCGGTCCAGCGCCCGGAGCTGGATGTAGCCGGTCGCAACCGCAGTGACCACGGTCAGCACGACGGTGCCCTTGCCTTGCTCGCTCGCGAGCAGGCTCGCGCGCGCCGACTCGGTCGCGCGTCGCAACCGGCCCCAGATATCCAATTCGAAGCTCGCGGAGAGATTCACGCCAAAGTCGTTGAACAGTCCTCGACCCGTACCGCTGCCGAGGGCGGTCGTCTTGCTCAAGCCCTGCCGCTCCGCCGTCGCGCCGCCGTTGAGCTGAGGAAACTGTGCGGAGTGCACGATGCCGTATTGCGCGGCGGCCTGATCGACGTTGGCAGCCGCCACTTTGAGATCCTTGTTGCTCGCGAGGGCCGTCCGCACGAGGTCTGACAGCACCGGATCCTGGAACTGATCCCACCAGACGATGTTGGAGATCTCGCCCGTCTCGACGTCTCCGAGCCGCCAGGTAGCGGGCACGTCGACGTCGGGGCGGCGGTAGTCCGGGCCAACCATGCACGCCGATAACGGCAGCGCAAGCACCAGCGCTATCGCTCCCCTCCGGACTCGTCCGTCGCTTCGCGTTGAATCGACCATGGCTGCAGCTCCCGTTAGTCCCCGGGCGCGGGCGAAGGGGGCGCGCCCGCCTGAGCGCCACCGCCGCCGGGCGGCGCAGCGTCGGCGCGCCTGAACGGCCACTGGCGCTCACTCACGCGCTGGAGCAAAACGTAGAACACGGGAATGAAGAACACACCGACCAAGGTAGCGATGAGCATGCCGAACACGACCGTCGTGCCCAATGCCTGGCGCGCGCCGGCGCCTGCGCCGAGCGCGATCGCCAGCGGAACGGTGCCAAGGATGAAGGCGAACGAGGTCATCAGGATCGGACGAAGCCTCAGCTTCGCGCCGTCGAGGGCGGCCTGCTCGATCGATTCGCCCTGCTCGCGCTTGAGCTTGGCGAACTCGACGATGAGGATCGCATTCTTCGCCGCCAGCCCAACGAGCATGATCAGGCCGATCTGGGTGTAGACATTGTTGTCGAAGCTTCGCAGGAAAAGACCTAGGAACGCGCCGAACACGCCGAACGGAATCACCAGCAGGATGGCCACTGGCATTGCCCAGCTTTCGTAGAGCGCGGCCAGCACGAGGAGGACGAACAGCAGCGACACGGCAAAGATGTATCCGGTCTGGCCGCCAGTCTTTTTTTCCTGGTAGGTCGCCTCGCTCCATTCGTAGGCGAAGCCCGAGGGCAGCGCGCGCGCGAGTTCCTCCATCGCAGCGATCGCCTGTCCCGAGCTGTAGCCCGGCGCATTGGTTCCGTTGATGGTGGCTGCGCTGTAGACGTTGTAACGCTCGAAATACTGCGGACCGTTGAGCGGCCGGCTGCTGACCAGTGTGGACAGCGGCACCATGGTTCCGCCGTCGGTACGCACGTAAAACCGGTTGACGTCGTCGGGCTGGCCGCGCTGCCCGCCATCGGCCTGCGCCTGCACGCGGTAGGTGCGTCCGAAGAGATTGAAGTCGTTGATGTAGTAACTGCCGAGAAAGGTCTGCAGCGCGAAGAACACGTCGCTCAGCTGGATACCCAGCGATTTCACTTTGTCCCGGTCGACCTGGAACTCGATTTGCGGAATGCGCGGATCGAAACCGCTGTACACGAAGCCAATCTCGGGACGCTTGCGGGCATCGGCCAGAAGACCCTGGAGGACGCGGGACAGCTCCGCAGTATCCGCGCCGCCGCGGTTCTGCAGCACAAAGGTGAAGCCGCCGGCGGTGCTCAGGCCCCGAATGGGTGGCGGGTTGAGGACGAGCACTTGCGCATCCTTGATTTGCGTGTTGAGCCGCCCCATCAGCGTGCGCACGAGGCTATCGACGGACGTGGAGCTTGCCTTGCGTTGATCCCAGGGCTTGAGGCGGATGAACGCGGTTCCGTTATAGGAAACCGCCTGACCAGTCAGCAGATTGAAGCCGCTGATGTAGACGACACCGTCGACTCCCGGTACATCGCGCGCGATATGCGTGAGCGCCGACATCGCGGCGTTCGTACGTTCCAGCGCCGCGGCCGGCGGCAGGCTCACCAACGTGAGCAAATAGCCCTGGTCCTCCGGCGGCACAAGGCCGGTGGGGCGGTTTGCAATGAGTCCCCATACAGCGATCAGCAAGACGCCGAAGGTGAGCATGACGATGACCGCATGACGCTCCATGACGGCCACGCTGCTGATATAGCCGTTGCGCGAGCGTTCGAAGAAGCCGTTGAACTTGGCGAAGAACCAGCCGAGCGGCCCATGCCTCGGATGGGCTTGTTCCACCGGTATGAGCAACAGCGCGCACATCGCGGGCGTGAACGTCAACGCGCAGACCGCCGACAGAACCACCGACACTGCGAGCGTCAGCGCGAACTGCTTGTAGAGTTGTCCGGTGAGTCCGCCGAGAAAGGCCACCGGTACGAACACCGCCGCGAGCACCAGCGCGATCGCGATCACGGGACCGCCCACGTCGGCGATCGCCGACTTGGTCGCTTCCATCGGCGTCATCCCGCCTGCATCGAGGCGCTGCTGCACCGCTTCCACGACGACGATCGCGTCATCGACGACGATGCCGATCGCGAGCACCAGGCCGAACAGCGTCAGGGTATTGATGGAGAAGCCCAGCGCGGCGAATGCGCCGAAGGTACCGATGAGCGAAATGGGAACGACCAGGATCGGGATCAGCGTCGCGCGCCAGCTCTGCAGGAAAAGGTAAACGACGAACACGACCAGTACAAACGCAATCAGCAACGTCTTGATCACCTCTTTCAGCGATTCCGTCACGAACGGCGTCGTGCTGTAGGGGGTTGAATACACCATGCCGGGAGGAAAGCGCGGTGCCTGGTCCTCCATCACCTGCTTGATGCGCTTGGCGACGTCGAGCGCATTGGCGTCCGGCTGCAGGAAAATCCCGATCAGCGCGGCGGGAATGTCGTCTTCGGCGCCGCTGATCGAGTAGTCGGCCGCGGCGAGCTCGACGCGGGCCACGTCCCTGAGGCGTACCACCTGACCGTTGCCCGATTCCCGGAGGACGATGTTCTCGAATTCGCTGGCGGCGGCGAGTCGTCCCTTGACGAACACGGTGTACTGCATCTGCTGGCCCTGCGGGATCGGCGGCAGGCCGAGTCCGCCCGCCGGCGCGACGACGTTCTGCTCGCGGATCACGTTGGCGATGTCGGTGGCGGTGACGCCGAGTCGCCCCATCCGCTCAGGGTCGAGCCAGATGCGCATGCTGTAGTCGCGAGCGCCGAAGATGCGCACCTGGCCAACGCCGGGCACGCGGCCCAGCGCGTCGTACAGATTGAGCAGCGCATAGTTGCTCAGGAAGACCGCGTCGTACTTGCGCTCGGGCGACGTCAGTGAGATCACCTCGAGAAAGTCGGTGGTCGACTTGCGCACGGTGATGCCGTTACGGATTACGTCAGCGGGAAGCTGGCTCTGCGCGATGGCGACCCGGTTCTGTACTTCGACCGCATCGATGTTCTTGTCGGTGCCGATGTCAAAGGTCACCGTCAGGCTGTAGGAGCCATCGTTGCCGCTCTTCGACCCCATGTACAGCATGTCCTGCGAGCCATTGACCTGCTGCTCGATCGGAGCGGCCACCGACTGCGACACCACGTCGGCATTGGCGCCGGGAAAGCTGGTCGTCACCGTCACCTGCGGCGGAACGACCTGCGGGTACTGAGCAATCGGCAGGTTCACCGCCGCCAGCGTCCCCACCAGGATCATGACGAGCGCGATGACGGTGGAGAAGACTGGGCGCTCGATGAAGAAGTTGAGCATCGCTACTTTTTCGCGGTTGCCGGCGCGGAATCGGCAGCGGCGTTGCGGGTGACCGCTGCCGCCGCAACCGCCTTCACCGGCGCGCCGGATCGCACCTTGTTCACTCCCTCGATCACGATTCGATCTCCTGCATTGAGCCCGCTGTCGACGACCCAATCATTGCCGATCCGGTTTTTCGCCACGATCTGTCGCGCCTCAGCCTTGTCTTCGGCGCCGACCACGTATACGGATTTCAGTCCCTGCAGCTCCTGCACGGCCTGCTGCGGAATCCGGATCGCGCTCGGATTCTCGAAGGCAGCGACGATGACCCGCACGAAGAGACCGGGGCGCAAGACGCGACCGGGATTGGGCACCGAGACGCGCACCTGCAGCGTCCCGCTTTTCTGATCGATCGTGGCATCGATGAAGTTAAGCTTCCCGGGGAAGCTATAGTCGGTTCCGTCGGCAAGCCGGATATTAAAGGGCGGCGCGGTATCGGGTTGCTCTCCCGGCGGACGTTTCAGCGTCTTCTGCAATTCTAGGAACCGGTCTTCGCTGATGCTGAAATTCACCCACATCGGGTCGCTCGAGTACAGCGTCGTGAGGAGCGTCTGCTGGGCGGTGATCAGCGCACCGGGCTTGACCAGCGAGCTGCTCATGAAGCCGTCGCGCGGCGCGCGGAGCGTCGCGAATTCGAGGTTCAGCTCGACGTTGCGCAGGAGCGCTTTCTGCGCCTCGACCAGCGCAGTTGCCGAGCGCTCCTGCGCCACCGCGGTGTCGTAGTCCTGCTGGCTCACCGCCTTCTGAGCGATCAGCCGGGAATTGCGCGCGAGATTCTGCTTGGCATTGACCAGATTCGCCTCGGCCTGAGCAACGCTCGCCTTGGCCTGCGCGAGCTGAGCTTCGAAGGGCCGTTGATCGATGACGTAGAGGACGTCTCCTTTCTTGACCCGATTACCGTCGACGAACGTCTGTCGTTCCAGCAGTCCCGTGACCTGGCTGCGGATTTCGATCGTGTCGGGCGCCTGGGTCTGCGCCACGTACTCGTTGTAAACCGTCACCGGCCCGGGCCTGACTTCGATCACGGACACCTCGGGCGGCGGCGGGGCTTGGGGCTGAGCGTTGCCTTTGCAGCCACTCAAGCCGAGTGAGCAAAGGCCCAGCGCGAGCGCATATCCCGCAGCCAGGCCGCGTCGGTAGCTAGCTGTCATGACGGTCGCTTCCCCGAAGACGCGGCAAGACCTACGAAATCCGCCCTCATGCGTCGCAGTCTCGTCGGTATGCGTGACTAACTCATGTCGGCGATCCGACGGATCGTGTCAATGGACACAGGTCGCCCACGGCCGTGGGCCGCAGCACTAGCGCAAGTTCGCCCGCACCAAGCGTCCGAGTTCACCGGTTTCGAGGAGGTGCCAAGGCGACGGGCTCGGCGACGCGATCGAGCCGACGTCTTCGGCAGCAGGCGGCGCATCGCCGGTGTGCTCGATCCACCCGCCCCCGAGGAATTGGTACAGATCCACCAGGTTGGTAAGTCGTGCAAGGCGCGCCCCCACGAGCGTCTGCTGGGCGGTGTACAAGCCGGTCTGCGCCGTCAGCACGGCAAGATAATTGTCCACGCCGTTGCGGAACCGCATTTCCGACAGGTCGAGCGAACGCTGCTGAGCCTCAGTGTAGCGCTCGATGGACGACACCTCGTCGTCGTAGGTGCCGCGCGCCGCCAGGCCGTCGGCGACCTCCCGAAACGCCGTTTGAATGGATTTCTCGTACTGGGCGACGTTGATGTCCTTCTGCACGGTCGCCACATCGAGGCTGGCCTGCAGCTGCCCCGCCTCGAAGATCGGCAGGGTGATCGATGGCAGAAAACTCCACGCCAGTGAGCCGGCCTGGAACAGCCCAGAAAGTGCCGAGCTCGCCGTGCCCAGGTTGCCGGTCAGGCTGATCGTCGGAAAGAACGCTGCTCGCGCGGCGCCGATGTTGGCGTTCGCGCCGCGCAGCGTGGCCTCGGCCTGCATGATGTCGGGACGCCGTGTCAGGAGGTCGGAGGGCAGCCCGGCGGGAATGTCGGCGAGCAGACTTTGCGAATTCAGCGCAACGGGCGGTGGCAGGTCCAACGAAAGCGGCTCGCCCAGGAGCAGCACGAGCGCGTTCTCGGCCTGCGCGCGCGCGCGCAGCTGGGCCGCATGGTTCGCATTCGCCTGCTCCACGACAGTTTCCGCCTGGCGCACCGACAACTCCGTTCCCGTCCCGGTCTGGAATTGCAGCAACGTGAGTTTGTACGACGCCTGTGCGCTCTCGAGCGTTCGTTGCGTTACCGCGAGCAGCTCGTCGTCGGCCAGTATCGTCAAATACTGGTCCGCCACTTGGGATACGAGCAGCAGCTGGGCGGCCTTGCGTCCCTGCGCCGAAGCGAAGTATTGCTGCTGCGCCTGGTCGGAGAGACTTTGCAGGCGGCCGAAGAAGTCGATCTCCCAAGCCGCCGACATCCCGATGGAATAATCGTGGAGCACGGTCGTGCGGCCGGTTGACGAAAGACTTGCGGGCGTGCGCAAAGACGACGAATCGGCGAATCCACCGATCTGGGGAAACAGCGCCGCTCGCTGGATCCGGAATTGCGCCTGCGTCTGCGCCACGTTCAGTGCGGCGATGCGCAGGTCCTGATTGTTCGCCAGCGCGATCTCGACCAGTCGCTGCAGCCGCGGATCGGTCAGGAAATCGCGCCAACCAATGTCTGCCGCGGGCAACGCCTTGCCCTCCGATCCGTCGGTCGATCGCTGGTACGCATCGCCGGTCGGATACGTCGTGGCCACCGGTAATGCGGGCCGCTCATAGACCGGCTGAAGCGAGCAGCCCGCCAGCAGTGCCGCGACGGCGACCATCGCAACCGCGCTGCGGCGCATGGCTTTGCCGCTGTCATCTGGGCTCGACCGCCGGCAGCTGTTCATGTCGTCACCTCCGCGGCAGGCCCGGGCGCGATTCCAGGTGACGGTGAAGCGCGCTTCGATTTGAACAATTTTTCAGTGATCACCAGGAAGAACATTGGAATCAGGAACGGCGCCAGGAACGTGGCGCTCAACATCCCGCCGATCACTCCACGCCCAACCGCGTTCTCGCTTCCCGACCCGGCACCGCTGGCGATCGCCAGCGGCAGCACGCCGAGGACGAACGCCAGCGAGGTCATCAGGATCGGCCGCAAGCGCAAATGTGCCGCCTCGACCGCGGCGTCCATCGCCGATTTGCCCTGCGCTTCGAGGTCACGCGCAAACTCGACGATCAGGATCGCGTTTTTCGACGACAGCCCGATCGTCGTAAGCAGGCCCACTTGGAAAAAGACGTCGTTCTCCAAGTGCAGCGCCGTGGCCATGGAGAGCGCGCCGAAGACACCGAGCGGTACCACCATGATGACCGAGATCGGCACCGTCCAGCTCTCGTACAGCGCGGCGAGGCTCAGGAAAACCACGAGAATCGAGAGCGCATACAGGAGAGGCGCCTGCGACCCCGACTGTTGCTCCTGCAACGAGACACCGGTCCATTCGTAGCCTATTCCCGCCGGAAGCTGTTTCATGAGGCGCTGCATTTCGGCCATCGCCTGCCCCGTACTCTGGCCCGGCGCCGCCTGGCCCTGAATCTCGACTGAAGAAACGCCGTTGTAGCGCTCGAGCTTCGGCGAGCCCCAGCTCCACGAGCCCGTCGCGAACGAGGTGAACGGCACGCTGCTGCCCTGGAGGTTGCGCACGTACAGCGACCGCAGATCCTCCGGGTTCATCCGGAACGGCACGTCGGCCTGGACGTAGACCTTCTTGATGCGGCCGTCGGTATCGAGGAAGTTGTCGACGTACTTGGAGCCCCACGCGATCGAGAACGTCTGGTCGACGTCGCTCAGGTTGATGCCGAATGCGCTGGCCTTCTCGCGATCGATGTCGATCTTGTACGTCGGATTGTCGCTGAGTCCGTTGGGCCGAACGAGAGCCAGGTTCGGGTCCTGCCTGGCCAGGGTGACCAGCTGATCGCGCGCCTGGATGAGCTTGTCGTGGCCGAGTCCGCCGCGATCCTCGAGCTCGAGGTCGAACCCCGATGCAGTTCCCAGCGCGGGGATCGACGGAGGATTGATCGGAATGACGCCCGCATTCTTGTACGACGCGAAGTGCTTCGCGGTGCGCGCCAGGACCGCCTGCGCCGTGAGGTCGGCGTGCCTTCGCACTGACCAATCCCTGAAGTGCACGAAAAGCAAGCCCTGGTTCTGTCCGCGGCCCGCGAAATTCAGGCCGGCGACCTCGAATGTGGCATCGACGGCGGCGCCTTCGTCGTGCAACAGGTAGCCCGATACCTCCTCGAGCACGTCGCGCGTAACTCCTTGCGTGGCGCCCGCAGGGGTCTGGACCTGCACGTAGGCAATACCCTGATCCTCGTCTGGAAGAAATCCGGTTGCCAGACGCGCGAACAGCAATCCGACGGCGACGATGAGCGCGCCGTAGATCAGCAGCCAGCGCCCGAAGCGATGCATCACCTGACGCACGCCGCCGACGTACTTGTCGCGCCCACGCTCGAAGCCGCGATTGAACGCGCCGAAAAATCCTTCTTTCGGAGCCCCGCTGCCATTGAGCGGTTTCAGCATGATGGAGCAAAGCGCCGGGGTCAGCGACAACGCAACGAACACCGAAAGCAGCATCGCTGACACGATCGTGAGCGCGAACTGCCGATAGATTGCGCCGACCGATCCCCCCGAGAACGCTACGGGCACGAAGACCGCGCTCAGCACCACGGCGACGCCGACCAGTGCGCCGGTGATCTGTCCCATGGCCTTGCGCGTCGCCTCGCGCGGCGATAGACCCTCCTCGCCCATCACCCGCTCGACGTTCTCGACGACCACGATGGCGTCGTCGACCAGGAGGCCGATCGCAAGCACCAACCCGAACATCGACAGCACGTTGATCGTGAAGCCGAAGGCCGCCATGATCCCGAACGCTCCGAGCAGCACGACGGGCACCGCGATGGTCGGAATGAGCGTCGCGCGTAGGTTCTGCAGGAAGAGGTACATCACCAGGAACACGAGCACGACGCCCTCGAGCAGCGTCTTCACGACTTCGGTGATGGAAATCTTCACGAACGGCGTCGTGTCGTACGGGTACACCACCTGCAGGCCGTGCGGAAAATACGGCTTCAGCTCGTCGATCTTAGCGCGCACCGCCTTCGCGGTATCGAGGGCATTTGCGCCGGGTGCGAGCTGGATGCCGATCCCCGACGACGGCTGCCCGTTGTAGCGCGAGTCGATGAAGTAAGTTTCCGCGCCCAGCTCGACCCGCGCGACGTCGCGGATGCGCACCTGCGACCCATCAGGATTGACCTTGAGCAGGATGTTTTCGAACTCGGCCGGCGTGCGCAGCAGCGTTGCCTCGGTGATGGTCGCAGTCAGTCGCTGTGTCGTCGGAGCCGGAGTACCGCCGAGCTGGCCTCCCGCGACCTGGACGTTCTGGTTCTGGATCGCGTTACTCACATCGACGGGCGTCAAGGCGAAGCTGTTGAGCTTATCGGTGTCGAGCCAGATGCGCATCGCGTACTGGGTGCCGAATACATTGAAGTTCCCCACCCCGCTGATCCGGCTCAGGGGGTCCTGCAGGTGCGAGACGACGTAATTGGCGATGTCGTAGCGCGACATGCTGTTGTCGGTCGAAACGACACCGACGATGAGCAGGTAGCCATTGCTCGACTTGGTGACACGCACGCCCGCCTGCTGAACCTGCGCGGGCAGCAAGGGGGTGGCGAGCTGCAGCTTGTTCTGTACCTGCACCTGCGCGACGTCGGGATTGGTTCCAGCCGCAAAAGTCAGCGTCGTGGTCGCCGTGCCGGAGTCGTCCGAATTGGACGAGATGTAGATCAGGTGATCAAGCCCGCTCATCTGCTGCTCGATCACCTGCACGACGGTGTTCTCGACCGTCTCCGCAGAGGCGCCGGGGTATGTCGCGGTTATCTGGATCGACGGCGGCGCGATCGTCGGGTACTGCTCGATCGGCATCGAGAAGATCGACAACGCGCCCGCGAGCATCATCAGGATGGCGATGACGATCGCGAAGATCGGGCGGTCGATGAAGAACTTGGCCATGATGCGGTACCCCGCTCTATTTCGCTGGCGACGCAGGCGTGCTTGGGGGTGGCTGGGGGGCTGCGCCGGCGGCGACAGTTACTGGACTCGACGCGGGTGGCGCCGCGGCAGCAATTTTCGCCTGCAGCTCGACCGCCTCCACGACTGCTCCGGGCTGCGCCGTTTGCACACCCGCCACGATCACCCGATCGCCGTCCTCGAGGCCGCCTTCGACGATCCACTGATCGCCCCTGGTACCTCTGAGCTGCAGCGTTCGCACTACGACCTTGTTATCCGGGCCGACGACCAGCGCGGTCGCCTGCCCCTTCGGGTCGTGCGTCACACCGACTTGCGGCACGAGGAAGGCGTTTTCAGTCACGCCCTCTTCGATGCGTGCGCGCACGAACATTCCGGGAAGCAGAACAGAGCGCGGATTGGGAAAGATCGCGCGCACCGTCACCGAGCCAGTCCCCTGGTCGACGGTGATATCGGTGAACTGCAAGGAACCCGTGGCCGGATATTCCGTCCCATCTTCCAGGGTCAAGGTGACTTTCGCTTGATCGGGACCATTCAGCTTCAGTTGGCCCGACGCGAGATCGCGCCGCAATCGCAAGCCCTCGACGCTCGACTGCGTGAGGTCCACGTAAACAGGATCGATCTGCTGGATGGTCGTCATAAGCGTCGCCGCGCTCGCTTGGACGTACGCACCCTCGGTGACCAGCGACAGGCCGCTCCGACCCGTGATCGGCGACATTACGTTCGTGTAGCCCAGGTTGATCTGCGCCATCGCCACCGCCGCCTTGCCCGTCCCAACGTCGGCAGCGGCCTGCGCTTGCGCAGCGACTGCGTTGTCGTAATCCTGCTTGCTCACCGCATTCGCACCAACGAGGACCTTGTAACGATCCGCCTGCGCGGTGGTCGACGCGAGATTGGCTTCCGCCTTCTGCAGCGAAGCGGTCGCGCTATTGAGAGCAGCAACGTAGGGTGCAGGATCGATCTGGTACAGGCGCTGGCCTGCCTTGACCTCTCCGCCTTCCTTGAACTCGCGCTTGAGGACGATGCCATCTACTCGGGCGCGTACCTGCGCCACGAGATACGCGGAAGTCCGTCCTGGAAGCTCGGTCGCAATCGGGACGGTGCCACGGTGCACGGTCACCACGGTGACTTCCGGGGGTGTTGAACTTGCGGGCGCCGGATTGGCCACTCCGCAGCCCGTCAGGACCATCGCGGCCAGCGCCTGGGCAATCCCCAAACGACATAGCGTCATCAGATCGGTTCTCACGTAGCACACCATTGGGTTGGTTGTTCGATGCCCTCATCATGGCGATGCTTTCCTGTCCGGCGATTTCACACGGGGTCGATCGCGTTTCATTTGCAATCGGTACGCCTGCGCTGGCCGAGGGTTGCGTGATCGCTCCGCCTTCGATTCGTTCCCCGGCCCTCGTTTCAAACGAAACACGAGCGAGACGCATCGAAACCGTTCGAACATCCGGCGGCGCGATCGTTATTGCGCGGCCGATTTGTCCGCATCCGTCAAAGGAGCTTGCCATGGCAGTCGAATTTTTTGCGAAGGGCAGCAACGCACGATTGTCCGAGGCTGCGGATGCAACGCGCGCACCGAGAACCATGGAGACGATCCAGATCGGAGCATCCGGTCTTGTCGCTTCGCGGGTCGCCTTGGGCACGTGGGCTATCGGCGGCTGGATGTGGGGCGGAAACTCCGACCTCGACGAGTCGGTCCGAACCATCCGCTCGGCCGTCGAGCGCGGAATCACGTTGATCGATACGGCTCCAGTCTACGGATTCGGACGTTCCGAGGAGATCGTGGGCTTGGCGCTGTCGGGGGGCCTGCGCGAGCGCGCAGTCATCGCGACCAAGGTCGGGCTCGAATGGCGAGACGGGAAGGTATCGCGAAACTCTTCACCTGCGCGCATCCGCAAGGAGGTCGAAGACTCGTTGCGGCGCCTTCGTACTGACTACGTAGATCTTTATCAAGTGCATTGGCCCGATCCGCTCGTTCCGATTCAGGAAACCGCGGGAGCGCTCGCGCGTTTGCTGAACGACGGAAAGATCCGCGCCATCGGTGTATCCAACTATTCACGCGAGCAGATGGCCGAATTCCGGAAAGCCGCCCCCATCCATTCGGTGCAGCCACCGTACAACCTGTTCGAGCGCGAGGCCGCAGGCGGTGTCCTGCCATACGCGGCGCAGCACGACATCGCGGTGCTGTGTTATGGCGCTCTGTGCCGCGGCCTGCTTACCGGAACGATCACCGCAAAGACCAGGTTCGAGGGTGACGACCTGCGCCGCAGCGATCCCAAGTTTCAGCAACCCCGATTTTCTCAGTACCTGGCAGCGGTGTCCTCGCTGGACCGCTACGCGCGCGAGCGCTATGGCCGTGGAGTGCTCGCGCTCGCGGTGCGATGGGTGCTCGACCAGGGTGGTGACACGATCGCGTTATGGGGAGCACGCAGACCGGCACAACTCGATCCGGTCGCGGATGCGATCGGGTGGGCACTCGACGACGACGCAAAAAAGCGGATCGACGAAATCGTAAACCAGGCTGTGACGGTTCCCGTGGGTCCCGAATTCATGGCTCCGCCTTCGCGTGACGCGTCGGCATTGGCCGCTTAGGAGATCGCCATGAAAATTGGAATCGCAGGGACTGGACGGATGGGCACCGCCATCGCGCAGCGGTTGCTGGAGACAGGCCACGAAGTCGCGGTCTGGAATCGCAGTATCGACAACGCGCGCGATGCACGCGAGGCGGGAGCGAAATGGACGCCGACGCCAGGCGAGCTGGCAAGCGATGCGGACGTGGTGATCACCTCCCTTTTTGACGACGCAGCCGTCGAGCACGTGTACCTCGGCACCGACGGGCTCTTGATGGGCCGTGTCGGTGGGCGTCTGTTCATCGATATGAGTACGGTCACTCCGGCCATTCATGCGCGAATCGCGGTCGTGACGCAGTCCCGTAAGGCCGGCTTCATCGAGTGCCCCGTTAGCGGCTCGGTGCCGGCAGCGCGATCAGGGGCGCTGGTCGGATTCGTGGGTGGCGAGGCCTTCGACTTCGCGCGCGCACGACCCGTACTCGAACGACTTTGCCGTCGCGTCGAGCGTGTCGGACCGCTCGGCGCGGGGGCGCGAATGAAGCTCGCGGCGAATCTCCTGCTCGCTGTCTTCTGGCAGGCGCTTGGCGAGTCGTTGTTCCTGCTCGATCCCGCGGACGTCGACACGACACGCGTCGTCGACCTGCTCGCGGATTCGAATATCGGGGCAGCGGTCCTGAAATCGAGAGCTCCACAAGTCGTCGCCTCCATGGTCGGGAAGAGTTCGGATGCGGCCGCTTTTGACGTTGACACCATGCGCAAGGACTTGCGCTACATCGCGCAGGAGGCGAGCGAGCACGGAAGCGCGCTTCCGCTCGCGAACCGAACGCTCGAGTGCTTCGATCGCGCCTCGCGCGCGGGTGGGGGTCGCGTGGACAGCGTCGCGTATCCCGCCTACTGGATCGCCCAGCAGAAAGGGGCCAACGGCGGCGTGCAGGCATCGAGACTGGGGCCCGACATCGCGCATGAGCCACCGCGTCCGGTGAGTCGACCCGTTACAGCTGCAACGCGCGTTGGCGAATGCGAAATGTGCCCGTAGCGCCGGCAGAGTCAAATGGTCTCAGGCGCGAAGTTCAATGTTTATCGGTGCGCCTGGCTAGGTAAACATCTTTCAATTTTTGCTAAAGGAGCAATCATGAACGGCAAGATTTCGATGGTTAAAGGTATTGCGCTGGCGGCCGCGCTTGTGGCCGGTATTTCGGGCGTGGCACGCGCTGACGACAACGACATGACGCGACTCGGTGGCAGCTCGTACGCCTACTTCAACAGCGCCCCGGTCGAAAAGTCGCCGTCGGGGTGGCGTCAGGCGAATCCGAACGGCGTGTCCGAGCGACAACTCCAGGCAGAGTCGTCCGAAGGGCTGGGTAGCGACTTTCAAACGCCGACTTTCGACAGAACTGCCTCGGCGTGGCGCCAGGAGAATCCGCACGGCCTGACGGAGCGCCAGCTCCAGGCCCTGTCGTCGGAAAGCGCTGTCTGGCATGAGTCTGCCCCCTCGTCGATCCAGTCGATGGCGTCGACGAACCAAGCGACCGTTGTCGCCAAGACTGCTGTCCGATAGTGGGTCGGTGATGTTCGTCGAGCACCGGGGGCCGGACTCGCGTCCGCGCCTCCGGATTTCGCGCCAGCACATTGCCTGCTCCGAAATTCAACGAGTAGACTATTGATTCGTTTACCCAACTCATGACGACTACGACCACCCTCCCGCCCCATGTGCTGGTGATCGATGACGACGCGGCGATAAGGGAGCTGATCGCTAATTACCTCGGCGAAAACGACCTGCGCGTAACCACCGTCGCGACCGGGGCAGAAATGACCAAGGTGCTTGCCGAGCACGCGGTCGACCTGGTCGTTCTCGATCTGCGCCTCGGCGGCGAAGACGGAATGCAGCTCGCGAAGAAACTGCGCGAAAGCTCCGAGATCCCAATCATCATCGTCAGTGGACGTCAGGACGAGGCCGACCGCGTGATGGGACTCGAGCTCGGCGCCGACGACTATCTGACCAAGCCGTTTGGGCCGCGCGAGCTGCTCGCTCGCGTGCGCGCAGTCCTGCGCCGCTATCAGACCGCGCGGGAGATACTGCCGGCGCGCAATGAAAAACGACGTGCGTATCGGTTCGCGCAATGGGAATTGAATCTGCGCACGCGTAGGCTGACTGGAGCGGACGGCAAGCGCGTCGATCTCACCAACGGCGAATTCAGTCTTCTGGAGGCGTTCTGCGCGGCGCCGCAACGGGTGCTTTCGCGGGAGCAGCTGCTGGACCTGTCACGCCTGCACAACGCCGAAGTCTACGATCGCTCGATCGACGTCCAGATCCTGCGGCTGCGCCGGAAGATCGAGGCGGATCCGTCGCAGCCCCTATACATCAAAACCGAGCGTGGCACCGGCTACATCTTCGACGCGCCGGTTGCCGTCCTGTACTGACTCCTTAGATCGCCTACATTCGTAATGCGCGCGCGTGGATCGGAAACGATGGCGCAGCACCGAGGCGATGTAATGTCGGCATGGAATACACAGCAACCAAGGGACACGTTCCTGATAGCACCGTCTCGGACATCGTCGTCATCGAGGATGACAAGCTCATGCGAGAGCTCCTCGTGGAGTGGCTGAGCGCGGAGGGCTATTCGGTGCGCACGGGTGCCGCGGGCGATGTGCAGCCTGCGGCGACACACCTCGTGATCGTCGACGTATACATGCCGCGC
>Ga0070713_100000305_pt1 | contig 32510 bp, 36 predicted proteins | sample LARL82metaG_FD_65465 | JGI IMG/M metagenome (GOLD analysis project Ga0070713, IMG submission 65465) | Corn, switchgrass and miscanthus rhizosphere microbial communities from Kellogg Biological Station, Michigan, USA - LAR L8-2 metaG | ecosystem: Host-associated > Plants > Roots > Rhizosphere ... | reverse complement strand
GGAAATACGCCGTTCAAGTATCTGGCGGTCCACATCGTGGACAAGGGCGCGAAGCTCTACGACGCACCGCCAAAATAGCGACTAGCACCAGCCAAATCTTGTCGCGGCCCGTGGTGCTGCCCCTTCCAGTTCCCGGGCTTCAGCAGATATGGTTTGTCCTGGGTGGAGGGGGCAATGAGACGGCGGGATTTCATCAAGGTGCTTGGCGGCGGAGTCGCCGCCTGGCCACTGTCGGCGCGGGCGCAGCGCCCGGCTATGCCGGTCATCGGATATCTGGCTGCGGGCTCGCCAGGCAGCGAAGCCCGTCTGCACGAAGCATTTGTCAAAGGTCTGGGTGAGGCCGGTTACGCGGACGGCAAGAACACCAAAATCGAATATCGGTGGGCGGAAAACCAGTACGATCGGCTGCCGTCGATGGCGGCCGATCTGGTCCGTCAGGATGTGGCCGTGCTCGCTGCAACGACCACGCCGGCAGCGCGGGCCGCAAAGGCAGCGACCGATACAATTCCGATTGTCTTCACCACGATCGCCGACCCTGTGCAGATCGGATTTGTCGCCAGTCTGAATCGCCCCGGCGGTAACGTTACAGGCGCGACCATGTTGAGTGTGGAGGTCGGCCCGAAACTCGTGGAATTGCTCCATGTCGCGGTGCCTTCGGCTGGCACGATGGCACTCCTTGTCAATCCAACCAACCCAAACGCCGAGACCCAGTCGAAGAGCATAGAGCAGGCGGCCGCGAAACTCGGTGTCAAACTCCACGTCCTGAATGCAAGCACCGAGAGTGACCTCGACACGGCCTTTGCAAAATTGAATCAGCTCGGGGCAGGCGCGCTGATCATCGCCCACGACGTATTCTTCAACGCCCAGGCAAGGCAGCTTGGCGGCTTGACCCTGCGCAACAAATTGCCGGCCATCTACACATTGCCGGAATTCTCCGCGGGAGGGGGTCTGATCAGCTATGGCGCCAGCAGGGCTGATGGTTGGCATCAGGCAGGCCTCTACGTCGGACGGATTCTGAAGGGCGAGAAGCCTTCCGAGCTTCCGGTCATTCAGCCAACCACGTTCGAATTCGCGATCAATCTCAGAACCGCCAAAGCGCTCGGCGTTTCTGTTCCCTTGCCGCTTATCGCAAGTGCCGATGAGATCATCGAATGAAAGCCGTACATCATCGATTGGCAAGCAATTCTCAATGACGGAGTGACACCGATGAAATTCAAACGTCCGCTGGTTCTGTCTTTTGCAGTCGGATTGATGGCCGGCTCCGGAGCGATCTTTGGTTTGCAGGCAGCAGGTGTGCCGCCGACCTACGTCGTGGTCGAGGTCAATGACATAGCCGACCTGCAGGCGTTCAAAAATGAGTATGTGAAAGTGGGGCCGGCCGCCGTTGCCGAGGCGAAGATGGCCGACGGACGTTATCTTGTGCGAACGGGAGAGGTCACGGCCGTGGATGGAGATCCGCCGAAGTTTTTTGTCGTTATCGCATTCCAGAACATTGATAAGGCAAAAGCCTACCAGGCCAGCATGAAAGACCTTACTGCGATCCGCCTCAAGCTCACGAAGTCGCGCTCCTTCATGGTTGAGGGGCTTCCGTCCAGATAGCGCTGCGACTGAGATTGCCAACCAATTCGCGGTCTGCTTGGCTAGAGCGAAGAAAGTGGAGGGCTATTCTGTCATGAGCGACACCATCACACTCGCAAAGGTAGAAGAATTTTTCAGCTGCGACGATTCTGACGAAGCGCTCGAGCGCGCGGCCGGTAAAGAGATTGCGGCCGGCTATACCCTTTTGTACTGCACGGCTCAGGATTGCTCGATGGTGTCTTGAGGCACCGTCAAGCGGCAAATTTCGGTGCCGAGAACGCTGCACGGCATCGAGGCTTGCGTCGCCACGATTTCGGCGCGTCAATTCCCAAGGAAAAAATCTCGTAGTTACCGAAGGTTCGCGTGGTCCGCCGGTTGATGCCGGCAGAGTTAAAGGTTTCGCAGGTATTTAGGTCGCAGAATCTTTCAACGTGGATTGGGCATTGGGGATCGGGGCTCGAAATTCATGTCGGAACATACGATTGACGTCTGCGGTTGCGCCTACAGGATCCAGGTCTACCGGGTTGCGAAAAACATCTGGATAGCGGCGGGAGAATATCTGGGAGAGCATCTCAGGACGCGTGGCAGCAGTGCGGCGCGAGCGACGTCAGCCTGGCGCAAAGCCGCGGAATTCAGACTTGCTTGATTAATCGTCGTTTTCGCCCCCAGGCCGGACATTGCATCCGCGAACGTCTGGGGGCGCTTATACGAATGCAAGTCGTCTTTATACATGTGTATAGGTCCCCGCGCGCCGTCGCGGGGCTATGTTGGTGCTGTCCCCAAAGACAAGTACCCCTCTTGTCTTATTTCGATATGCCGGTCGTGTTCCCCGCGCGACCGGCATAAATCGTTTTAGGGCCAGCGTCGAAATCGTCATTAGACCTCTGTCCAACTCGACCGCGAAACTTCGCCTTGCGAAAATGCGCGAATTCAGCTGTGAACAGGCCTGCCCACAGACTGTCGAGGCCAGGTGCGACCAAATCTCCTCTCCGCCGTAGGCGAAACTGAAAATGACGCGGCCGGGGAAGGGCGTACGCCACAATCCCTCGACGAGCGGATGATGCGGCGATGTCTTTCCTTGGCGGCGGAATCATTGAAAGTACGCGAGTATCCATTCGGCGCCGTTGTTGTGCGCAACGGTGAAATCCTGGCGGAAGCTACGAACCGGGTGGCGCGGGATTGCGATGTCACCCGGCACGCTGAAATCGTCGCGATGGCTGAAGCGCAACGAAAGCTCGGCGACACCGACCTGAGTAACTGCACGCTATATAGCAACGTCGAACCTTGCGCGTTGTGTAGCTACGCGATCCGCGAGGCCAGGGTTGCCAAAGTGGTGTTCGCGCTGCGCTCGCCGGTGATGGGCGGATTTTCACGCTGGAATATCCTCAATGACCGCGATCTCTCCACGACCATGCCGCAGGTTTTCGAGCCGCCACCGGAGGTCGTCGCGGGCGTGCTCGCTGAGGAAGCAGACTCAGCGTTGCGACAAATCGCGCCAGTCGTTTGGGCTTTCATCCGTGCAAATGGCCTGTTGCTTGTCGAACCGCCGAATGCAGGCCCCCAAGCCACCGACCGCATTCACAGGACCAGCAGTTTGTTGCGCTGGTTGACGCGTGCCCTGCGGTTAAGCCTTTCGGACCGATTCGGGCGTGGGCGTGCGGCAAGGCGCTCCCATCTGAACGAAGGGGCCGGCAATTCCAAGAGGTGACATCGTGCTCACGAGACGAGCGAGCTTAGCGATCTGGGTCTGCGGTTGAGCGTCCCTTAGCCGAGAGCCATCCCGCACATCGGCGAACTCATTGCTTGGGTACAACCGCCCAGGTGCCGACATTCGGACCGAAGTTGCCATCGATGTAGTTGTCTCCATAAGTCAATATGAGTCCGTTCCTGAAACCGGACCAACCATTTAAGTTTCCCGACACCGTTGAATTGCCAAAACGAAGTATCGCACCATCGCCCCAGGAAAAAAGACCAATGTTGTTATTGGCGGCAACGGAACGCGTCACCATCAAAGTGGTTGGCGCATGATCTTTCAGTGTCGACACGGCTAAGCCGGCTCCGCCGTTGCCGACGGCGCTGCTATCGGACACGGTGGCGGCGATACGGCCGCCGAAAGCTTCTCCGTCAACTAGAATGCCGTAGTTTGTATTGTTGACTGCCTCGACGCGGTTGAAGAGCGCCGTAACGGTGCCGCCGCCTTCCGGAAAGACGTTGATCCCATTGCCGCTTTCAGCGACCACCGTGTTCGACACCGTTAAGGTGGCCGGACCATTTCGTGGCCAGAATAGGATGTTCTCCCCGTATCCGTGGCGGAGAACGCAGTTCCCAACGGTCAGTGATCTGCCACCACGGAATTGAATTCCGCCGCCATCGACGCTCAAGCCGCGCAAGGTAATGTCGTCAGCCATCCCGGCGTCGATCAAAATGGCGACGCCATAACCGGGAGGGAATGTTATTTGTGCATCTGCGCTGCCGGCGTTTGCGATGCTGATTGCCTTGTTGATGGTTAGCGTTGTGCCATTGTTGAAGTCCGCGGTGTCGAGAATGGTGATCTCGCCTCCAGCGCCAGTAGCGGCGAGCGCGGCCTGAAGATATCGGCATGGTGTCGTGAGCGAGCAGTTGCTGGCATCGTCACCTTTGCTGGACACGTATGTGTGCGAGAGTTGGGCTTGTGCGGATATGCTCGACAGCGTGAGGGCGAGCGCGAGCCCGAGGATAGATGTTTTGTGTTTCATGAGGCCCCCCATAGAGCGCAAGGATGCACTCAGAAGTAGTATATCGCAGGCTTCTAGGGGCGTCTTATGAGGAGCAACGCCAATCCTCTAATTCGACGTGAATATCCCGGGTCGTCACGGTTTCTACATCCAGGCGTCATTTCTCACCTTTAGATGGTGTCGTTGAGCCATCGGCCGGAGCCGGCAAATTGCCCCGCATTGTGTGGGCTGGTTCACAATCGCAATTCTCAAACGCTGGTAGCAGTTGCGAAACGGAGACCGATGATGCCTACACACATTCGCAATAGCCGAAACGCTTTGCCCCGACGGGACGCCGAAGGCTCCAATGCAGACTCTGGTATCGCGACGCTCTGGCTCGTCTTCTATGTCATCGCACTCGGGGTCGCGATTTCATCGCCGCTGATTTCGCGCGCGATCGAATTTGCTGCTTTGACTGCTGACTAGCGGTTCGTCCCTCGGCTTGCTTCATTGACGGAGTCTTCCGGGCTCACGTGTTCTCGAGCAAATTCGCAATATTAGGGGGCCAACTTGAGTCTTCTCATTCTCGTGGTTGATGACGAACCGGATGTCGAAATTCTGTTTCGGCAGCAATTCCGCCGCGATCTTCGATCGGGTCGTTTCACAATGGAATTTGCCCAATCCGCTGATGCTGCACTTCAATGCATAGACAGCGCGAACGGCGTTTCAATCATTCTGATTCTGTCCGACGTCAACATGCCGGGTATGACCGGCCTCGAGCTGCTGCCCAAGGCAAAAGCCTCTCGTCCCAATGTCCCGATTATTATGATCACCGCCTATGGGGACGCCGAGACCATGCGCAAGGCCTTGGAAGGTGGTGCCGAGGCGCTTCTTACAAAACCCATTGATTTCGGCGTCCTTCGCGGCGAGATCGACTCGCGGGTTGAACGGGCCGCTTAGCCAAAAGGTCCGTGCGCAGGTGAGGGGCACAAGCTCCGCTGCGCCCTTCAAGTTATCCGCGGTTTCAACGATCCAAACGGACGCCTGAGGCTCACGCCGCCTTGAGGGCACTCGAGATTTCGGTGAGCGTTGCCTTCTCGGCGTCACTGACCGGCACGCCGCCGATGCCGAGAAATCCGCCTTCCTTGGATGCTTCAGCAACGTGTTGGCTGATTTGTTGCAGCCAGGCCTTGTAAGCCGCAGCATCGCCCGGCGCTTTGGCATCAACGATCGCTGCTGCCTGTCGCAATGTAGCGATGCAAGCTTCCTTGATCTCTGCGGGCTTGCTCTGCTTGAAGCGGGTCTTCAGTCCGTCGCGCGCCGCGCTTCCCTCGGCGGCACCGAAATCGTTGACCACTGCCTTGATAAGTCCGTTCGTGCTTGGATCCGTCTTGGCCTTTGCCATGACCGCCGAACCTCCGGCGAAGCCTTCTTTCAGAAGGCCCCACAGGCCACTGGGTTCCGCGGCCGTTATCGCTATGCCGGCGGCCATTACACCTTGAAGGAGAACTTTCCATTCGTCCGGTGTAAAATTCGATTTGTCGGCCATTGGCTTCGACTCCTTACCTTTGAGTGTAACCCCTCAGCCCGGTCCGATGATGGACCGCATCAACGATGCAGCGATCAGTTGATTAGTTCGAACCGCTCTGTGACGGCCCTTCGGACCATTCAAGTCGACGAAGGTGATGCAAGCGACCTGTCAGATTTCGATGCGCGACGCGGGCGGTCGAGCGCGCAATTTTCGGCGGAAGGGGCCGGCCGCTTTCCACCATCACACTCGCCAACCAGACACGACGCCAGGAAAGCCTGTCGACGCTTCGGCGAGGCTCAAGGTCTATACTGGTTTTGGTCATCGGACACCTGTCAGCGGAACGCCACTCGTTACCCAACGAAGTTAACGGCGGTCGATGACACTTCGACATCTATACGTCGGTATAATCGGGTATAGGACGGGGCCATTTTCGCGAGGTTTTAGGCCTTCGCGCCGGGATTAAGGTTTCTTCCTTACGCTTAATTTGAAATCCGATTGAAGACCAGCGAGTGGCATCTAGGGTGCGGGCCGAATGGATGGTCCGCGATGCTGCGCACTCTTGGAAGCAAGCACGACGTCTTTCGGGCCTTGAGCCCGAAGCCACGGCCTCCCTATGAGGAGGTCTGGCATCTGTGGACTGTGCTCGTTCCACGACGATCCATCACAGGTCGCCTGCTGTGGGGAACGGTTTTGCGTCGTCGTGATGACGGCCACTGGATCTACAGGCAATACACCGGAACCATTGAACCGACTGAATTCCGCGTGGGCGCTCATCAGAGCTTCTAAGCGCTCACTGCTGCGGTGTTACAGGAGGAAAGTATGAGACTTGCAACAATTGCAGCTATGACTGTGCTCGTCGTATTGCCGGCTGGGGCCGTGCAACAGCGCTACCAAACAGCATCGCTGACCCCAACATGCGACAATGATGGACGCTGCACGACGGCCAACACCATTGCCCCAATGGGACCTGATTTCATCGAGGCCCTGGAATCCAAACCCTCGGTGGAAGCGGCGGCGCGCCGGCCGCGGTCACTCGATGCCAACGGCAATAGTGCAGGCGGCATGGTCATATCTCGGAAGACAGGCGCGCGCGCCCGTGTCGGCGTTGCTTACGCAGCGCGTTTCCAGGCCTATATCGATGACCTTGAAAACAATCACGGAGCGCGCGTGCTATTCATGGGCGGTATTCGGCCCGGCCGTTGCTCGCCTTCCAGCGAGCATCCGTGTGGAAAGGCCCTGGACGTGTGCCAACTGCGGCGAGGCGTAGTTGATGCGCGTTGCAATCTGCCTGGACGCTTTACCCTCGGTCGGGTCGCCGCCGCACACGGTTTGTTCGAAGGCGGACGCTGGTGCAATTCGGACTATGGCCACGCTCAGGTCGATGTGACCGCCGCCGCATGTGGCGAGCGCGGGGTCCGCATGGTGCAACGGCAAAGTCGCAGCGTGCAGTTGCAAGAGCGATGAAACTATCTGGCTGATTCCGCGTTGTAAAATGGCGCAGCAGGTGCGGGGCTGGCCATGTTCATGGATGGAAATTCAAACGAGACGCGCAACGAGCTGATCTTCAGCCATGAAGGCAATGCGCGGGCTGCCGCAAGCGTGATTCTGGTTGGCGTGGTCGCGGCGCTGGTTGGCAGCGTCTTTATGGCGATCGGACCCAAAGTCAAACCCACTCCTCGTCCGGCCGTTGACTCGACTATCGGCGCTGCATCGAATCCGGTTCGCATCGTTGGGCAAGTACCGCACGATCAAGCGCCGCACGATAATGTTCCGTGCGACCAACAGGTCTGGCCGAATATCGAGCAGCATTGTCTTGTCCGCAAAGAAGCAGCGCCGAAATCCGAGAATATAGCGTCGACCGCGCGGACAGGTGATCTCCCGCCGCCGCCTCCGGCGTCACCACCTTCACAGGGCGTCGTGAGCGCGAGCGCCCCGCCCAGTTCCGTGTCGCCGGCGGCACGACAGCGGCAGTCGTTAGAGCTCGCTGAATCATCGGGTGAGGCGATCACTCCTTTCTACGAGGATACTGACGAATTGCGCCAACAGGAATACATGGATCCGCCGCCACGCAAGCGTCAGCGCCGGCAAAGATCTTTCCACTTTCATTTCGGCGCGTTTCGTTTCTAGTTGGAAGAGGGGCGCGTCACATCGCTTGCAAGCGTGGCTGAATAAGCGCAATTTTATCCGCAGCGACCATTGGAAAATTGTTGCGCAGCGTAGGGGGCTTGCATGAAACGATCGATTGTTGCCGCTGCGGCGGCGGTGATACTTCCCACTATGACATTTGCAGCTGAACTGAAAGTGCTGTCCACGCAGGCGACAGAGGACACTTACCGCGAGTTGGTCCCGCAATTTGAAAAGGCAACCGGGCACAAGGTCGCGACTATTTTCACCGGCACGCTCGACGCCCAGAAGCGGCTGGCGGCCGGGGAAAACTACGACATGATCATCATGGCGTCGCCGGCGATTGACGCGCAAATCAAAGCCGGCAAGGTCGTTTCCGGCAGCCGGGTCGATTTGGCAAAATCCGGTGTTGGTGCCGCTGTCCCGAAAGGCGCGCCGAAACCAGATATCAGCACAACCGAGGCGCTGAAAAAGACGCTACTGGCGGCCAAGTCCATTGGTTATTCCACCGGCCCCAGCGGTGTGTACATGATCAGCCTTTTTGAAAAGCTGGGTTTGATGGACCAGGTCAAGCCCAAATTAAAGCAGACGCCAACCGGCGTCTTTGTCGGAACGATCATTGCCAACCGTGAGGTCGAAGTTGGATTCCAACAGGTCAGCGAGGTTGGAAACTTTCCTGGTGTGGACTACATCGGCCCACTGCCCGCGGATGTGCAGCAGATGACGGTGTTTTCGAGCGGCATAGTTGTTGATGCCAAAGAAGCCGAGCCTGCCCGAACATTGGTCAAATTCCTGACGACGCCCGAAGCAGGGGCGGCGTTCCGGAAGCGCGGCATGGAGCCGGGCTGAAACACGCGCACTTCGACTGTCGCCGTTACAAGCAGAGTCCGGGTGCTCGTCGGAACGATTTGATTTGAGTCGTTAAGCAAGGCGAAGGAATGGCGCGCATATAATCTGGGCCACTCAGGGTCGTTCACGCGATCAAGTATGCCCGGAATCGCCGATGACTGACGCCGTCGCCATTCAACCAATCCGGTTGCCTACCGTTTCGTACGGACCATTCCGGCTGATGGAGGCCGTACCCTGGCTGATGCTTGCGGCCGCCATGCGCGTTCTGACGGTGAAAGGTGGGCTGGTCTGGCTTTTCGCCAGCATATGTTCGGACATCGCGATTTTCCTCGCATTCATGTCGGCCGCCCGCCGAATGATCGAGCTTACTGACGGCAAGACCGCACTGGGCCGTCTCTCTTTCGCGCAGCAATTGATCATGGCCCGCACAGTGCTGGTGCCGGTCATCCTGATGATCCTGGTCGTGTCCATCACTGTAGTTTGCATGGGCGCGCATTGGACTGGGTTCAATTTGCTGTTCGGGTTCGATGGCATAGCTTTCGACCAGAGAACTCCTTTCGGCATGGTCTGGAGTGCGTTTCTGGCGGCGGTCTGTCTGCTGTTGCTGCTCAAGGCTGAAAGCACGGGAAAGGCCAAGTTATTCGATGCGCTGAGAGAGCTTTGGCAGCGCTCCGTGTGCATGGTGCCCGCAATAATCACCGTAAGCTTCGTCGATATCGGACTAAGTGTCATTCAAGGTATTGTCCGCACGGTGGTGTACGCGTTCTGGCACGGATCGACCGCACCGTCGTTTATACGTGCACTCGTCTTTTTCTTTTTTGTCTTTGCCTTTGCATCGATTCGGCTCTGGACGACGCTGGCGATCCTTGTTTTCGCTTTGCGCGAATCATACCGGCGCGATGCGCGCGCGACCTGATCTGAGAAAGAAAGAAAGATATTCCCGTCGGCTATTCAATCCGCGTTCAGAAAAACGTTACCTCAAGCAGGGCGCTGTAGCCGTGCTGTCGGGAATAGATCACGGCATTTCTCGATCTCCTGTACGTCTCAACAACAGGAGAACCTGCTATGAAAAAATTGCTAGTCGTCGCGGCGATGATCGGCACATTGTCTACACCGGCCGCTGCCGGCCATTCATCGCCAAATCATTTGGCCGCTCACAACGGCAGAACTGTTGTTCACCAGCCGGGTTTTGACTCCTTTGCGATGACGCCGAGATCAGGCCCATCGACAAATTCAAATAGTCCCGAAGCTACCGGAGGCGGCAGCCTTGGGTACAATGAAATGCTTCGTTACTACTGACAGCTGACCTGCGAAATTCGGCCGGGCCATGTGGCTCGGTCGAATTCTTCTCAGACATCAATCAGGGCGGAAACGTAGCCTCCGCGCTGGCTTTGGCGAGAACCGTTCCGCCTGCGTCGAGAGCCTGCACTGACCAGCGATAGTTGTGGCGTTGGCCGCCAGGTGGACACGGGCCAGTGTATGCAACTGCGCCCTGACGTACATAGTTTCCGGAGTACGAGACGGTTGAACCACCGTGATGAAACGAGGGCGCATTGAGGTCAGTCATCGTGAAGCTCAAATACTTTGTACCGGTAGGTACGCTTCCCAACTGAAATGGCGGAGACGTCGACGCGCAGGCAGGAATGCCGATCCATGAAAAGCGTAGTGACAGAGAGGAAGTGTCGTCCGAGGCTGACTGATAAAAGAAATCAAAATAGAGCCCGACGACGCAAAGCGCGGCCAGCAGAATGATCGTAAGCTGACTTCTTCCCATGCGGCAGTCTAGATCACACCTGATCGTCGAAGTAGGGGTATCGGGGCGAACCGATACAAGCGACGCTGCTAGGGGGCGAGCGGGGAATTAAATTTTCGTGCAGTTTCAACAATCCAGTCCCGGTAAAGCAACAATGGTGTAACGCCAGTGAGACCACCGCATCCTTCTTCGTCACCAGGCGCAGTTGACCAACTCACGACGCCTATGACGAGCGGGCCGTCACCGTCGAATACCGGAGCACCGGAATCTCCAGTGCAACCACCCAATCCGATGCGTTGATTTTTGGTCGCAATATCGAACAGACGAATCTGAAGGGAGCCCGGCGCGCCGGTCACTGTCAGGGTTGCCATGCGAGGCAGGCCTAGCCCGCGGGCCGTTCCGGCAATAGTCACTCCAAAACCTGCAATGGTGAGTGTGTCGCCGACGGTGACGCGTCGCGGTGCCGCAAGCGCTGCCGGGACAACGATGTCCGGCAACGGACTGGCGAGTTTGAGAAGCGCGAGATCGGCTGTGGCGCGGCTCGCCGCGTAGCTCGCTTGGTCAAAACGCGGATGGCGTGCGATCGCGCGCACGGGGATCGGGACCCCCGTCTGATAAGGCTTGATGGTGTAGTCGACCTTCCGGATGACGCAGTGAGCAGCCGTCAGTACAAGGTCGCGTGACAGTGCTGTGCCGGTACAAAGATCGTCGCGCGTGTCGACAATCATCACAATTGGCCGCGCCGCCCATCCAGCCGCCGGCGGCGCGTTGCCGGTCAGAGCGTGAGCGGGTGGCCCGAATATCAGGAAAACAATGACGGAAAGGACGCGGGACATGCCCGCCAAGGATAGCACATGGCTTCTATTTTGCTGACAGGACCTGCCATCGAGCCAATGTCGCTCGAGGAAACAAAGACATTCTTGCGCATCGAGCACAACGACGAGGACCAACTTATTGCAGCTCTGATTGCTGGCGCCCGGAGCCACATTGAGGCTCAAACGCAAACCGCGCTGATCGCCCAGGATTGGCGCGTGGTACTTGATGCGTGGCCGCAACCAGGGCGCATAATTGTGCGGCCTGGCCCATTGAAGGCACTCAATGCCACGCGGGTTTTCGATTGCAACGGCGATCCGCACATGATCGACCCGCAAGCCGTTGCACCGGATTTTGGAGCATCGACATTGGCTTTTGTGCCCCGGGCCATGCCTGCGCCAGGGCGGATCGCAGCCGGAATCGAGATCGATGTCACGGTCGGATTTGGTGACGAGGCCGAAGACGTTCCGGAATCCCTCAGACAAGCAATCCGGATGGTGGTGGCACATTGGTATGAAAATCGAGGTTCCACGGGTGGAAACCAGAATGCTTCATCGCTCGCGACGGTTGCCGCGTTGATCGCGCCATACAGGATGTTTTCGATATGACCGTGGCGGGTGATCTTAATCGCCGGCTGGTGCTGGAAGCGCCGGCCGAGGCCGACGACGGGGCAGGCGGTGTGACCCGACTATACGAGGTTGTCACAACATTGTGGGCGCAGGTCGTGCCCCGCTCGGCGGTCAGCAGCACCGCCGCGGACCGCCTTGGTGCAGTTGTGCGCTACCGAGTCATTGTACGTGCACGCCAGGAGATCACGATCAAGCACCGCTTTCACGACGGCGCCCATATCTACCGCATCATTGCGGTGCGCCCGACTGCCGACCGCCGGTTTCTCGAAATCGAAGTCGAAGAACGGGACGACTGAACCGTTTCTGTTTTCTCACACAGGACAATCAAAGAATGCCTACCGCCGCTTCAGCTGCGCTTCGCGCCGCCGTGCACGATGCGCTGAAGAACAACGCCGCGCTCAACACGTTGCTCGGCGGTTCCAAAGTTTACGACGAGCCGCCACGCGGCGCAGCGTTTCCCTATGTCACGCTCGGCGAAACACGGATCAGTAATTTCTCCTCCGGCGACCAGTTCGCGGAAGAGCATCAACTCACTCTCCACGCATGGTCGCGACAGGGCGGTCATCGCGAAGCGCATCTGATCACCGGCACACTCTTGCAGGTTTTGGATGATGCGCCGCTGGCACTTGCCGGATATCACCTGGTCAATTTTCGCTTTGCCGTCGCAGACGTGCGCCGCGAAGCGGACGGTCGCACCTATCACGCGTTGGTGCGCTTCCGCGCTGTGACCGAGCCAACGTAACCAAAAGGAAGAATCCATGACTGCTCAAAAAGGCAAAGATCTGTTGATCAAGATTGCTGATGGCTCGGGTTACACGACCGTCGCAGGTCTGCGCACGCGCCGTCTCTCGTTTAATGCTGAAACCGTCGACATCACTCACGCCGAAAGTGAAAATCGGTGGCGCGAGTTGCTCGACGGCGCCGGCGTCAAACGTGCCTCCGTATCGGGTCGCGGCCTGTTCAGAGACGCATCAAGCGACATGCTGGTCAGGCAGACCTTCTTCGAAGGCGCGATCGTCAACTATCAGATCGTTATTCCGTCATTCGGAACTGTTCAGGGGCTATGGCGTCAATTCCGGTGTGGCCCGCAGTGGAAAGGTTTTGCGGCGAATACTCAAACTTTCAGATGCTTCAAGTGCGATCACCGATGCGGTAGTCGCCGCTGCGTGCGCGACCGATGCAGAACGCTTGGTCAAGCTTATTTGCGACGAGCGCCTGCGCTTCCTGCAATCACTGCGGACTTGGCCGGTTTTTGGCGTCGGTTGGGGGCGTCGGGTCGCGGACGTCAGATCAGCTGCGCTCAGGCTGGCAGCAGATGGTCGGACACCATTGTCGGCCAGTGCGTTGATGGAAGGTCACTAAAAATGAAATCTAATTTCGGAGAAGTACAATCGATGTGGAATAAGATTAAATCGTGGTTCAAGAACTCGACCACCATTCTTTGGGCGCGCATACAAGTCTTCATCGGGCTGGTCGTCGCTTCGCTGATGGCGCTCGCATCGGACCCAAATGTCAGCAGTGCAATTCAGTCGGCACTGCAACCAAAATTCATTCCATATTACGTGATCATGATCGGATTGATAACCGAGATTGCTCGCCGACGAACAGTAGGGAAGGAACAATAAATGATTGCCGTCGTGCTCGGCTGGCTCGGCAATCTGCTGGGTGGCCCTTTAGCCAAGGCTGCGCTGGATGCCTATCGGGCGAAACTTGCGGCGGGAAACACAAGTGAGAGGATCACTGCCGACCTTGCTACGCGAGAACTGGCAGTTGAGCAGCGCGAGCGTGAGCTCGCCACGCAGCTGGTGATCAGTGAACAGGGGCGCTGGTATACAGCGTTGCCTCGTCCGCTTTTTGCTTTCGCATTTGTCATATATGCGTGGAAAGTCGTGGTCTGGGACAAGGTTCTGGGCCTTGGTACGACTGGCGCGCTCCCTGAAGAAATGGGTCAGTGGGCGATGATCGTGTTGACTGCCTATTTTGGCGGACGGTCAATCGAAAAGGTGGCGCGTATTCTTAGCCGCAAATAAAACTACCAACGGCTTGGCTTTCGTTGTGATGGCCGCCAAACTCTCCGCGGAAATTGCGGAGCGCATTGTATGGACATTCTCGAAGCGGTTTCATCCCGATATTCTTGCCGGGCTTTTCTGCCGACGCCAGTTCCTGAAAAGGTTGTTCGACAGATTGTTGAAGGTGCAGCGCGTGCGCCTTCGGCCGGCAACATGCAGCCTTGGCGGGTATACGCGATTGCCGGCAAGCGCGTCGACGAACTCAAAGCGCTTCTGGCGCCGCGTATGGCGACCGAACTCCCGAAAGGCGAGGGCACGGACTATACGATCTACCCGGAGCCTTTGGCGGAGCCTTACCGTTCGCGCCGCTTCGCGGTTGGCGAGCTGCTGTACCAGTCAATCAAAGTGTCGCGTGAAGACAAAGCTTCGCGCTACAGACAGTATTCGCGCAACTATCAGTTTTTTGGTGCTCCGGTTGCCCTGTTCTTTGCCCGTGAAAAAGCCCACGGATCGGCACAATGGGCCGACATCGGTGGCTACCTTCAAACCCTAGCTCTGCTGGCGCGCGGATATGGCTTGCATACTTGTCCGCAGCAGGCCTGGGTGTCCTTCCACCGGACGGTGCGCGCGTTTTTGCGTCTTCCTGACAATCTGATGATCTATTCCGGGATGGCTCTCGGATACGAAGACCCAGCGGCTCCGATCAATTCCTGGCGCTCCCCGCGTGATTCGCTCGACGCCTTCGCTTCGTTCCAAGGCTTCGATAACTAGCGGAAACAGGCATTTAGAGGCGTTCAGGCAGCGTTCACCGGCGCGCCGCTAATACCCGCCCATGCCGGTTCCCCGCCTCCTTCCGGCCGTTTTATTGCTCGGCAATATGGGCCTTTCCGCCATGGCGGCCGAGGCGTCCAATCACGAGTCGTGCCTTACAAGAGCCGAACAACGCGCGGCAGTTGACGACCACAAGGCGATTTCGCTCGGCCAAGCCATCAAATCCTTGCGCCAGTATCGCAAGCATTCTGAAGTCGTCCGGGCGCGCCTGTGTCGCCAGAACGAGAAACTCGTGTATGTGCTGACTCTGCTTGGCCGCAGTGGCAAAGTAGTCGACGTTACCATTGACGCCATAAATGGCGAGTACCATGCCGGCCCGTGACTGGAGAATAGTGCCTTGCGCCTCCTCGTAATCGAGGACGACCCCGATCTAAATCGCCAACTCGCCACTGCGCTGACCGACGCTGGTTATGTCGTCGATCGTGCATTCGATGGCGAGGAAGGCCACTATCTTGGCGAATCCGAACCCTACGACGCCGTTATCCTGGATATCGGCTTGCCCAAGATGGACGGCATTTCCGTTCTGGAAGCCTGGCGCAGAACAGGACGCGCGATGCCTGTGCTTATGCTTACCGCCCGCGACCGCTGGAGCGATAAAGTGCAAGGCTTCGATGCCGGAGCCGACGACTACGTTGCCAAGCCTTTTCATCTGGAGGAGGTGCTTGCGCGGGTGCGCGCCCTGCTGCGCCGCTCCGCCGGCCACGCCAAGAGTGAATTCAACTGTGGGCCGGTACGGCTGGACACCCGCACCGGTCGCGTTTCGGTCAATGGAAATCCGGTCAAGCTGACAAGTCACGAATATCGCTTGCTTGCGTATTTAATGCATCACACCGGTCGGGTCGTGTCCCGCACTGAACTGGTCGAACATCTGTATGATCAGGATTTCGACCGCGACTCCAACACGGTCGAGGTTTTTGTCGGCCGTATTCGCAAGAAGCTCGGCGTCGAAATCATCCAGACCGTACGTGGCCTAGGATATTTGCTCACCCCACCTGATGCACGTTGATGGGATGCGCGCCAATTCACTTGCGCTACGTCTGTTCCTGTCGGCCACCGCCTGGGCGGTGATCATTCTGCTCATAACTGGAGTGGTGCTGTCGTCGCTGTACCGACAAGCCGTCGAGCGCGCGTTCGATCGCCGTCTTGGAGTCTACCTGCGCACGCTGGTGGCGGACGTCGCGTCACCGGAAGAAGCCGGCGAAAAGTTTCCGCAGTCGCTCGGAGAACCGCTGTTCGAATTGCCGCTGTCCGGCTGGTATTGGCAGGTGACTCGGCTCGATCCTTCTAAAACCGAGGTGAGAGCCTCGCGCTCGCTTTGGGACGGCGGCCTGCCACATCTGCAAGACTATGGGATCGCCGCCGGGCCGAATGGCTCGCGAGAGGGCTATGTGCCAGGGCCGGAAGATCAGCGACTCCGCCTGGTTGAGCGCAACATCGACCTCGGCGATGAGGGTCACTATCTTGTCGCGGTGGCGGGCGATGCCGCGGAAATTTCCGAAGAAACGCGCTCATTCGACCAGGCGCTGATCATCACATTTTCAATCCTCGCCGCCGTGCTGCTGCTTACGACCGTATTTCAGGTTCGTTTCGGTCTGGCACCGCTTAAGCGGATTACGGATGGGCTTGCGGCCATTCGATCAGGAAACGCCGAGCGCCTGGCGGGAACTTTTCCGGAAGAAATCGCTCCGCTCGCGCGCGAAACCAACGCGTTGATCGAAGCCAATAAAGAAATTGTCGAACGTGCGCGGACGCACGTAGGAAATCTTGCTCACGCGCTGAAAACACCGCTTTCGGTCATGGTGAACGAGGCGGCGGCACGCGGGGGCGAGCCATTTGCACAAAAGGTACTGGAGCAGGCCGATATCATGCGCGATCAAGTCGCGCGTCATCTGGAGCGCGCGCGACTCGCCGCCCGACTGACGGTGGTCGGGTCGATCACGGAGGTGGCGCCGGTCGTGACCGCGCTTGCCCGCACGATGGAAAAAATTCATCGCGACAAGAATCTCATTATAGAAGTACACGCCGACGACAAGGCCCAGTTCCAGGGTGAACGTCCGGACCTCGAAGAGATGATGGGCAATCTCGTGGACAACGCCTGCAAGTGGGCATCATCTCGCGTTTCGATCGAGGTGGTACGGGAGCCGACCGAACGGGCGGGGGACGGACAAGCTATTCGCATCATCGTTGACGACGATGGTCGAGGTCTGTCGCCATCTGAGCGCGAGCAAGTGGCGAAGCGCGGCCAGCGACTCGACGAAACGAAGCCGGGCTCCGGTCTCGGACTATCGATCGTTGTCGAACTGGCCGCTCTTTATGGCGGTAGTCTTACGCTCGGCACCGCGCCACTCGGCGGCTTGCGCGCGGAGCTGGTTCTCCCGACCGCATAGTGTGCGGTCTGAATTTCGGTCACGCCGAAGTTTTGCCCTATTGCGCCCATCTCGATAGGCTATTCGGACATTAGGTCGCTATTTGAGGATCGATTCGATATGTACGCGCCCAGGTTCGTCGTCTTTGCAGTCGTCGGTCTTGCCCTTGGCGCCTGTGTCGCGAGCCCAAACTCTCCAGCGCCGGGTCCGATGGCCGCACCGGGGCCGCGGGAGGGCGCCGGCACTGTAGTCGGAGCGGGTACCGGTGCGCTGGTTGGCGCGGCGGTCGCTGGCGGCGGGGCGGGAAACCGCCTGGCCGGCGCGGCGATCGGTGGCGTGCTCGGTGGTCTGATCGGCAACCGAATCGGCGCGGCGCTTGACGACGAAGACAAGCAACGCGCCTACGAGGCACAAATGGATGCCCTCGAGCGAGGCCAGCCCGGGGCCCCGGTTTCCTGGCGGAATCCGGATTCCGGTCGCTACGGCACTATTGTCCCAGGTGCTGCCTACCAGCAGGCTGACCGGAAATGCCGCGCTTTTACCCACACCGTCTACATTGATGGCCAACCTCAGACCGCCCGCGGCACTGCGTGCCGCAATCCGGACGGTACCTGGACTGCCGTCGGCTAACTTCCCCACACAGCACACTTAACAGAGTCTTAACGGCCGCCGCCGTATCAAGCCGAAGGGCTTGGATTCGGATAGACCGAGGATGGCGGGCGCCGAAACGACCGTCGAACGATTGCGGAAATTTCTGCGCGAGCTCTCGCCGGGAGCGCGATCGCTGCTGGTTGGCGAACTTGAGCGCAGCGTGCTGCGCGGCGACGCCGTCGCCGGCGGCGATCTGGTCTTGCAGGAATTGCGGCGCATCATGCGCGAGCAGCGAGACGGGACCGCTCGTCTCGATGAATCTGCTCAATTGCTCTTCAAGCCACTTGAACCGTTTCTTGTCGACGATCGCGGCGATCACAAGCACCCCGGACGCGTCGCGCGCACGTCACTTGAAGCGCTTTGGAGTTGGGTCCAGCGCGATCTGCTGCCTGACGATGCGGAATCTTTGGCCGCCGACGTTAGCGAGGCAATGCTCGCAGGAGATCGGGCAAAGACCGAGCGTCTTACCCGTGTCTTTCAAGATCGCGTCGCCGCGGCGATTGAAGCGAACTTCAGTACCGCGGCCGAGGATGGCAAGGTTCGTAGACGAATATTGCAGCAGATCGGGACCCCTCGTGCCAGTGACGAACTGGCCGCCCTGAAATGCGCGCTCAAGGGACGTGACGTGCTTGCTTCTCTTTCTGCGCGGCTGCCCTTGCAGATAGGCAACTTGTCGAGCGACCAACTCGACGAGTGCAAGGCGCTCATCGACAGTGCGGCGGCGCGCGATGGCGAGCTGTTTCTGTATGCCTTGTTGACCGTGATGAATCGCATGACGGCGCCGTGGCAACTCATCAGGCTGGGCGTCAAAGCAGCTGGCAGCGATACCGCGGCGCGCGTTGCTGAAACGAACTACGGCGTGGCGGTCAACATCGTTCTTGCCGAGCTTGAACGGATGGTTGCCGAATTGCGTAACGACCTGCGCAGCGGGCAGGGCATCGCAGTTGGATCTCTGCTCAAGACCATTCACGATTCTGCGCGTGGTCTGCGCACTGAACTCGCGTTGCCTGTCGATAGTACCTGGGGTCGTGCGCTTGCGGCTCAAAGAACGCAAATTTCCGATCTGCTTCGGACCGAAATAGAATCAATGCCCGGTCGCGTACGGCGACTGCTGCGGCCACGACCATCGCGGGAGATCCGGCCAAATTCGGTGCTGGATCCAGATGAAGTTGCCGAAGTGGAGGCCCTGGTTGAGTTCGTTGGTATTTGCCGATATTTCGCTGGCGAACTGGCGATCAACGAAATGACGCAACGTGCCCTGACGGAACTTCGGCAGTATCTCGACAACGGCACGCAGGCACTGCTCGAGGGCCTCCGCCAGGCTGGAGAGGTTGATCGCACCTTCCGACAGTCACAGGTCGACGCGGCAGTGCGTTTTTGCTCCAAGGTATTCGGACGCGAATATGCCGCCCTGTTGGGCAAGGCTGCAGAGGTGGCCGCGAGCGCGGAGCCCAAGGCCGCCCGCGCCTGAAACATGGCGCTTTTCGCGCCACGCCATATCGTTGATCTTGCGCATTGCGGCCATACTCGGGCGTGATGTATGCCCTGTTCCGCCTGGAAGGGCGGCTGGTCAAGCTAATGTGAGGCTCGATGTTCCTGTGGTCTGTCTTCGCGCTGATGACGGCAGCCGCGATTTTGTCAGTCCTGTGGCCGTTGAGTCGTACCTCGTGGCGCCAAGCAGGAAGCGATATTGCGGTCTACCGCGATCAACTGGACGAAGTCGACCGGGATAGCAAAGCTGGTTTGATCGGTGAGGCGGAAGCGCAGGCAGCGCGCGTCGAAGTCTCGCGTCGTCTGATCGCAGCAGCTGACCGGAGCGAATTCGATCACTCCCCGTCGGCAGGTTCGTCCTTGTGGCGCCGTCGGGCTGCAGCCGTAGCGGCTGTTGTCGCGCTGCCGGTTATTGCCGCCACGCTATATCTTGCAAACGGATCGCCGCAACTGCCCGGCCAGCCATTGCAAGCGAGGCTGCTCGCACCGCATCAGGACACATCAATTGCTGCTCTGATATCGCAAGCCGAAGCTCATCTTGAGCGAAACCCCAACGACGCGCGCGGGTACGAAGTTCTTGCGCCGGTCTATCTGCGGCTTGGCCGTTTCTCTGACGCCGTCAATGCGCGTCGTAAATTGATCGCGCTGGGTGGGGACAGTGCCGAGCGGCAATCCGATCTCGGTGAGGCTCTCGTCGCCGCAGCCAACGGCATCGTAACTGCGGACGCCAAATCGGCTTTCGAGCGCGCGCTTGCACTTGAGCCAGGTGAACTTAAAGCGAAGTTTTACACCGGGATTGCTGCTGAACAGGACGGTGACCGTGCCAAGGCGGCTGCGATTTGGAGCGAGATGATTGACACCGCTCCGGCCGGGGCGCCATGGCTGCCGATGGTGCGCGACGCTTTGGCGCGCGTGGGGGTCAGTCCCCCCAAGGTCGCTGCGACGGGGCCGAGTGGTGAGGACATAGCGGCTGCCGGTACGATGAGTGAAAAGGACCGCGACGAGATGGTCCGCGGCATGGTGGCGCGGCTTGCCAATCGGCTGAAGGAGAATGGTAGCGATGTCGAAGGATGGCAACGGCTCCTGCGCGCTTACGTGGTATTGGGCGAACGCGACAAGGCCCATGAGGCCGCCGCCGATGCAAAGCGAGCGCTCGCCAGTGACCCTGACAAACTCCGTCGGATAGAAGAAATGGTCAAAAGTTTGGGGCTTGAAGGCTGAAATGACCCGCAAGCAAAGGCGTCTGGTTTTGATAGGTACGAGTCTTGGCGTGCTCGCGATTGCGGCTGCGTTGGTACTTGGCGCGTTGCGTGACTCAATTGTGTTTTTCAATTCGCCGACCGACGTCGCGGAAAAGAGCATCGCGCCGGGGACTCGCATGCGAATCGGCGGCCTCGTGAAGCCGGGCAGTCTTCAGCGAGGCGACAATCTGCAGGTCAGTTTCGCAGTGACGGACGGTAAAACGGATATCTCTGTCCGCTACCAGGGAATTGTCCCAGATCTGTTTCGAGAAGGGCAGGGCGTTGTTGCGGAAGGCAAGCTAGAGTCCGGACGCGTATTTGCCGCTGACACGGTTCTCGCCAAACACGATGAGCGCTACATGCCGCGCGAAGTTGTCGATGCACTGAAGAAAAGTGGGCGCTGGCAGGAAGGCGAAATGAAGAGCTCGGAGAGTGGGTCGAAATGATTCCGGAGCTTGGCCACTACGCGTTGGTGTTGGCGTTGGCTCTCGGCCTCATTCAAGCCGTTGCGCCGGTTATCGGCGCCCGCACAAACGACGCCCCGTTGATGGGGCTGGCAAGCTCGACCGCGCTGATGCAGTTCGTGTTTGTCGGCGTGGCATTTCTGGCATTGATCGCCTGCTACGTGACCTCGGATTTCTCAGTCGTGACGGTCTACGAGAATGCGCATTCAACGATGCCGCTGATCTACAAGATCACGAGCGTATGGGGAAACCACGAAGGCTCGATGCTCCTGTGGGTGCTGATACTCGCTTTTTTCGGGGCCTTGGTCGGCGCATTTGGCAGGAACCTGCCTTCGACGCTGAAAGCGTACGTGCTAGCGGTGCAATCGTGGATCGCCTGTGCTTTCTACTTGTTCATCCTTTTCACTTCCAATCCCTTCCTGCGCCTGGAGCAGGCGCCTTTTGAGGGGCGAGATCTGAATCCGATCCTGCAGGATATCGGCCTCGCCATTCATCCTCCGCTGCTCTATCTCGGTTATGTTGGCTGTTCGATTGCCTTTTCGTTCGCAATCGCGGCGCTGATCGAGGGTCGCATCGATGCTGCATGGGCGCGATGGGTTCGTCCCTGGACGCTTGCCGCATGGATGTTCCTCACCGCCGGCATCGCCATGGGTTCTTACTGGGCTTACTACGAACTCGGGTGGGGTGGTTTCTGGTTCTGGGATCCCGTGGAAAATGCTTCGCTGATGCCGTGGCTGGCCGGCACCGCACTCCTGCATTCAGCCGTGGTCATGGAAAAACGCAACGCACTGAAAATCTGGACGTTGCTGTTAGCGATCCTTGCTTTCTCGCTTTCCCTGATCGGCACGTTTCTCGTGCGCTCGGGTGTGCTCACATCGGTGCATACTTTCGCCAACGATCCGGCACGCGGCGTGTTCATTCTCGCTATTCTCGTCGTGTTTATCGGTGGTGGCCTGGCGCTGTTCGCCTGGCGCGCGCCCCTTCTTAAGCAAGGCGGTTTGTTCGCGCCGATTTCGCGTGAAGGCGCACTCGTCCTCAACAATCTGTTTCTTACGACTGCTTGTCTCACGGTGTTCGTTGGGACGCTTTATCCTTTGGCGCTTGAAGCGCTTACCGGCGAGAAGATTTCCGTTGGTGCGCCATTCTTCAATCTCACCTTTGCGCCTCTCTTTATACCCCTCATGTTTGCGATGCCGTTCGGACCGCTGATGGCCTGGAAGCGAGGCGACGTTCTTGGTGTCGCTCAGAGGCTGACTGTGGCTTTTGGCACCGGCATTGTCGCCGTTGCGGCAACATTCGCGATTGCGGGTCGGGGGTCAGCCCTGGCGCCATTTGGCATTGGCCTTGCCGTTTTTGTGATGATTGGTGCAGGGACCGACGTCGTAGAACGCATCGGTCTCTTTCGCGAGCCATTGTCGACGGTGCGACGGCGCGCGTCAGGTCTTCCGCGTTCGGCGTGGGGCACCGCGCTCGCCCATTTTGGCGTCGGGGTAACACTGCTTGGTATTGTCAGCGTGACGACGTGGGCTAGCGAGCGCATTGTCGCACTAAAGCCATCGCAGACGGTTTCGCTGGCGGGCTATGAGCTCACGTTCGATGGGCTGGCTCAGCGGACGGGGCCAAACTACCGAGAGGCTGTTGCAAAATTCACCGTACGCGAAGCAGGCGTACCGGTCGGAGTGATGGAGCCGTCAAAACGCAATTTTGCGTCACGCGCCACCACCACAACGGAAGCCGCGCTGATGACTCGAGGTGTAAGCCAACTCTACCTGTCGCTCGGCGATACAAGTGGGGACGGTTCAGTTTCGGTGAGGCTCTACCACAAGCCGATGGTCCTGCTGATATGGCTCGGCGCTGTCGCGATGGCGATGGGCGGTGGATTGTCGTTGTCCGATCGACGGCTTCGCGTCGGTGCTCCGAAGCCGGCCGCCAAGCCCGCAATGCTTCCGGCGGAGTAGGGCCGTGTCGCACCGGGCGCTCGTCATCCTGATCTTCCTGCTCTCGATCACGGGGCCGGCGCAAGCGATACAGCCCGACGAGGTATTGAACGACGCCGCGCTGGAAACTCGGGCGCGCAACCTGTCGCGAGAACTCCGTTGCATGGTCTGCCAAAATCAGTCGATCGATGATTCGGAAGCCCCGCTCGCGCGTGACCTGCGGCTGCTCGTTCGTGAACGGCTGACCAAAGGCGACAGCGACCAGCAAGTGCTCGATTTTCTGGTGGCTCGCTACGGGGAGTTCGTTCTTCTAAAGCCACCGTTTGAGAAGCACACCTTGGTTTTGTGGGGCTTGCCGCCACTGGTACTGGTGGGTGGATTGCTTTGGCTTTGGACGAGAGCGCGGCGGCATGGTTCCCGGCATCAGGCGCCCGATGCGCTCAATCAGGAGGAGCAGCGGCGGCTTTCGACTTTGGTCGATCCTGCCGCTCGCGACCATTGATTGCGCAGCAGAATCTGAGAAAACACCGTTCTTCTAACCTTACAAAAGTTTAATCCTGCCGACAGGACCTCGTAAGGCTCATCACCCCATCTTCAATTCGAACGGCGTGAAAACGCGCCCCGAATTCAGATGGAGATTTTCTGATGAAGCCGAGCGCTGTTTCCGCCCCTGATGCTCCCAACAAATCGCGCGTGTTGCGCGTCCGACGGCTGGTCCTCCTGGCAACGACCATTGCCAGCCTTGGCGCGGCGGCTGTTGTTATTTCTCCGAACTTCAACCAACTGCAAGGCGGATATCCCACAGCGCTCGCCCAGAACCTTTCGGAGCAGGCGCGCCAGATGCAGGCTCCCGTCGGCTTTGCCGACATTGTCGAGAAGGTCAAACCGGCGGTTATTTCCGTCCGTGTCAAAGTTGACGGTGGAGCGCAGACCAGTGGCCTTGGTTCGAACGATGTGCCGCCGGGGCTGCGTGAGTTTTTCCGTCGCTTTGGAATGCCCGATGTTCCGGATGGGCAAGAGGGTATGCCTCGAGGACGTGGCCGGAATGTCATCACCGGCCAGGGTTCAGGCTTCATCATTTCGGCGGATGGCTATGCCGTAACCAACAATCACGTCGTGGAGAAGGCCGAAAGCGTTCAAGTCACGACGGATGATGGCAAAATTCACAACGCCAAGGTGATCGGGACTGATCCGCGCACCGATCTGGCGCTGATCAAGGTTGAGGACGGGCCTTTCCCGTACGTGAAGCTTTCCGACAAGTCTCCGCGCATCGGGGATTGGGTTCTTGCAGTTGGAAACCCATTTGGCCTGGGCGGAACGGTGACCGCTGGCATTGTGTCGGCGCGTGGTCGCGACATTGGTGCGAGCGCCTATGATGATTTCATTCAAATCGATGCGCCGGTCAACAAAGGTAACTCTGGCGGTCCGACATTTGACACAGACGGCAACGTCATTGGTGTCAACACGGCGATCTTCTCACCGTCCGGTGGCTCGGTCGGCATTGCGTTTGCGATTCCGGCGGACACTGTTAGCGGCGTCGTTTCCCAGCTCAAGGAGCATGGATCGGTGACGCGTGGTTGGATTGGAGTTCAGATCCAACCGGTGACGCAGGATATTGCCGACAGCCTCGGTCTGAAAAAGGCGGAAGGCGCGCTTGTTGCCGAACCCCAGGCAAACAGCCCGGCCCAGAAAGCCGGGATAGAGGCCGGCGACATCATTACCGCGGTCGACGGCAAGGAGATCAAGGACGCGCGCGATCTTGCGAAAAGGATCGGAGCGTTGGCGCCCAAGACCTCGGTGAAGCTGACCGTCATGCACAAGGGTTCGGAAAAGACCGTCAACCTCACGCTCGGCGAATTGCCGAACACCAAAGAAGCGCGGGCCGGTACGCAAGACAGCGATAACGACGCTGACGTTGGCAAGCTCGGTTTAACCCTTGCTCCGGCGGCGCGTGTGGCCGGCTCAGGCGCCGAAGGAGTTGTTGTTACCGGAGTCGACTCCGGGGGTATTGCCGCGGATCACGGGTTCTCGACCGGTGACGTAATTCTCGAGGTTGCCGGCAAATCTGTATCAACACCAGCCGATGTGCGCGACGTGGTTGCAAGCGCGCGCACTGAAGGAAAGCGCACCGTTCTGCTTCGCGTGAAAAAGGGTGACAACACGCGGTTTGTGGCCCTGCCGCTAATCCGCAGCTGAGATCAATTTGGGGACACCCACCGGCATCCGTCGCCCCCGCTGGTGGGACTGCCCTCAACGGGACGGGCGTCAGCCCGTCCCGGCAAATTCCGGAAGGTAGCGGCCGTACCGCTGCGTTCCGCGCGAGCTCCAACCCCGGCATCCGTCGCCCCCGCTGGGGTGGGGTCGCGGTGGGGGTGGCGGTCTCCGCCACCCCCACGCGTATCGAGAAAAAGGGGCGAATTGACCTCGTCATGGAATTGATTGGAATTGGTGTTACCGATGCCCTCTTATCCGGATATTAATGGGCAGCGACCTTTCGGTAGGATAGCCGAAGCGCAACCGGATCGGGTGGCCATGCGCCTTTTGGTTATCGAGGACGACCGCGACGCTGCCGAATACCTTGTCAAGGCGTTCCGCGAGGTCGGCCACGTCGCCGACGCGGCGACAGATGGCGACGACGGCTTGGCTATGGCCCTCGGTGGTCAATACGACGTGCTTATTGTCGACCGAATGCTACCCAAACGCGACGGACTGGCCGTGATTGGGGCCCTGCGCGCCAAGGGTATGGAAACGCCAGCATTGATCCTCTCAGCGCTTGGCCAGGTCGACGACCGGGTGAAGGGGCTTCGTGCCGGAGGGGATGACTATCTGCCCAAGCCTTATTCGTTCTCAGAATTGCTCGCACGCGTCGAAGTACTCGCGAGACGCCGGGTTGGCCGCAGCGAGGAAACCGTTCTGCGTGTTGGAGATCTCAAGCTCGACCGCCTCTCACACCAGGTGCATCGGGGTCAGGATGAAATTTCGCTGCAACCACGTGAATTTCGTCTGCTCGAATACCTGATGCAGCATGCAGGACAAGTTGTCACTCGCACTATGCTATTGGAAAACGTGTGGGATTATCATTTTGACCCACAAACCAACGTAATTGACGTCCATATCTCGCGCTTGCGCTCGAAAATCGATAAAGGTTTCTCCCTGCCGCTCCTGCATACGGTTCGCGGCGCGGGATACATGATACGTGACGGCGCTCGGTAAACTCTTTCGGACGACCACGTTTAAACTGACGTTGGTCTACCTGACCGTTTTTGCGCTGTTTGCAGCTTTTCTGCTTGGCTATTTTGCTCTCAATACGCGTCGTCTGATCACCGAACAGATCACCGACACCGTAAACGCCGAAATCACCGGTCTGTCGGAGCAATACCGACTCGGCGGCATCAGGCGGCTGGTGGCCGTTGTCGACGCGCGGGCTCGTCGTCCAGGCTCGAGTCTTTATCTCGTCACTACATTTGCCGGGGAATCGCTCGCAGGCAACGTGACGTCGCTGCCACCAGGCACCCTCGACAATGCGGGCTGGACGGAGACGGCCTACCGCCGCCTCGATGAATCCGATTCTGCGGAACATCCCGAACATCGCGCGTTGGCGCGAGTCTTTCAGCTTCCAGGCGGATTTCGCCTGCTGGTCGGCCGCGACCTCGACGAGCGTGAACGACTCTACAATATCGTGATATCCGCAGGACGATGGTCGATTGCGATTGTGATCATACTCGGCCTGGTCGGTGGTTTGTTTGTCACCCGGCGAGTCCTTCGCCGCGTTGATGCCATGACCGAGACTACGCGCACCATCATGCAAGGGGACTTGGGCGGTCGCTTGCCGGTGGCTGGTACCGGCGATGAACTTGATCGTCTCGCAGAAAACCTCAATCTTATGCTCGAGCGTATAGAGGCGCTCATGCACGGGTTGAAAGAAGTTTCCGATAATATCGCTCACGATCTCAAGACGCCGCTCACCCGTCTTCGCAATCGGACCGAACAGGCATTGCGATCGGCGACGAAAGAATCCGAATATCGAGCTGCGCTGGAGAATACGATCGAAGAATCAGACGGCCTTATCCGAACATTTAATGCGCTACTGATGATCGCACGTGCGGAATCCGGGCAGGCTCGCGAGAATATGAGCGAATTCGATGCTGCTGAAATCGCGCACGACATTGGCGAACTATACGAGCCCTTGGCTGAAGAAAAAGGGATTGCCCTGAAGGTTGAGGCTGAAACGCCTGCGCCAGTGAAGGGCAATCGTGAGCTTATCAGTCAGGCGCTCGCCAACCTTGTCGACAATTCGATCAAATACTCAGAACCTCGCAACGAGACGGCCAACGGCGTGCCTGCCGAGATTGTCGTGCGCGCCCTCAACGAGGGTGATCGGATTTTGCTGACTGTGGCCGATAGCGGACCAGGTATTCCGGAAGCGGACCGCTCTCGTGTGATCGAGCGTTTTGTGCGGCTGGAACAAAGCCGCTCGCAACCTGGATCCGGCCTTGGCCTAAGCCTGGCATCCGCGGTGGCCCGGCTTCATGGCGGCGAATTGACTCTCGCAGACAATAATCCGGGCCTCAAAAGCGTCATTGCCTTGCCGAGGGGAGGGCCGGTACAGATTGGTGGATGAAACGTCCCACCAAAAACCGGCCTCTTCGAAAACCGGCCGCCCATAAACCTGCATCGCAGACGGGCGCAAATGCTGTGAAACTCGCAGACCGTATCGCGAGCGCGCCTCGTCTGTCCGATAAAAAGGGTGCTCACGCACGGGTTGCGGCTTGGCTCTCGGAGCTTTCCTCAAAGCACGGAAAGCCAATCGAAATCCTCTTGGGCGAGAGGCCGATCGTTCGGACGCTTTTGGAAGGCCTCGCCGAAAGCTCGCCTTATCTCTGGGATCTGGCGAGTCGTGAGCCAGAGCGACTGCTGCGGCTACTCCAAGCCGATCCCGACAATCATCTGCGCACGCTTCTGGCCCAAAGCGCTCGCGCAGTCTCCGCGTGTAACGACGAATCTGAAGCGATGCGGCTGCTGCGCCGCATGAAAAGTGAAGCCGCGCTTCTTATTGCGCTCGCTGATATCGGCGGCATTTGGCCGGTCATGCGGGCGGCGCGGGCGCTCACGGACGTTGCCGATACGGCGGTAAATGCCGCGGTGCGGTTTTGTCTGGCCGAGGCTGCGCAAACTGGGAAGCTGGCTCCAAAGGACGCCGCGGAACCTCAAGTCAGAAGCGGCTACATTGTCCTGGCCATGGGAAAGATGGGCGCGTTCGAGCTCAACTACTCGAGCGATATCGATCTCATTGTTTTGTATGACCTCGCCGCATCTGGGCTATCAGCCGACGCAGAGCCATCGACTCTGTTCGTACGAATTACGCAACGGTTGGTGAAGCTCCTTCAGGAAAGAACAGCAGACGGCTACGTGTTCCGGACGGACTTACGTCTACGGCCGGATCCTGCGTCAACGGCAATTGCTATCTCTACCGAAGCCGCGATCTCGTACTACGAAAGCGTCGGGCAGAATTGGGAAAGAGCGGCCATGATAAAGGGTCGCGCTTGCGCCGGCGATATTGCTGCCGGTGAGGCGATGCTCAACGAGATTTCACCATTTGTCTGGCGAAAGTATTTGGATTTTGCCGCTGTGGCAGACATCCACGCGATGAAGCGACAGATCAACGCCTATCGAGGGCACGCCGAAGTAGCGGTCGAAGGCCACAATATCAAGCTCGGCCGTGGCGGGATCAGAGAGATTGAATTTTTCGCGCAGACCCAGCAGCTGATCGCCGGCGGCCGCAATCCGGCTTTGCGCGATCGGGACACTCTCACCACCCTGGACAAACTGTGCGAAGACAAATGGATTGATCGGGCGGCGCGGGATGCAATGAAGGAAGCATATTGTTTTCTTCGTTTGGTCGAGCACCGCTTGCAGATGATGAATGACGAGCAAACGCAAACACTGCCTGCGGAGCGCGCGGGCGTCGAACGGTTTGCCCGGTTTCTGGGTTTTGCTGATCGCGATGCTTTTGCAGAAGTTCTGCTCAGGCACCTCGATAAAGTGCAAAGCTATTACGCTCGGCTATTTGAGAAACAACCCGAGGCCGATCGTCCAGCCCTGGCATTTCCGCGGGAGGCTGACGATCATAAGACGCTTGATCGCCTCGCCGATATTGGGTTCCGCGCACCGTTAGAGGCGTCAAGCATTGTTCGCCATTGGTTGAACGGAAGTCATCGTACGCTCAAAGGCGAAGTGGCGCACAACCACATCGAGGTTCTACTACCGACCCTGCTGGAGCATCTGGCGCGGACCGACAATCCAAACGCCACGTTGGTGCTCTTTGACCATTTTCTGGCGAATTTGCATGGGCCGGCGCGCCTTCTGTCATTGCTCCGCCAGAACCCCGATCTTATTGCTCTGATTGTCCTGGTTCTTGGAATCGCACCACGTTTGGGGGACACGCTTGCCCGTCACCCGCAGGTCATGGATGCGTTGGTCGACCCGAGCTTTTTTGGGGCGCTGCCAGATGAGCTCCACCTGGGACAGCGATTCGAAACTGCACTTGCGCAGTCACGCCACGACGAGGATCTACTCGAACGCATACGCATGCTCGGCCTTGAGTACATGTTTCTCATCGGCGTGCGAATTCTATCGGGAACTGTCACGGCGCGGCAGGCCGGTGAGGCATTTGCCCGTCTGGCTGACGCTGTAATACGCGCAGTGCATCGCGCGATTGGTGACAACTTCGCCGCCACCCACGGTCATATGCGTTCGGAGGAAACGGCGGTCGTAGCTCTGGGTAAGTTGGGCGGTTATGAGATGACCGCGACGTCGGACCTCGATCTCATTTTGATCTACGATTTCGACGACAAAAATCCGGAATCCGACGGTGCGCGACCACTCTATGGGGCGCAATATTTTGCTCGCCTCACCCAACGTCTCATCAATGCGTTGACCGCGCAAACAAATTACGGAGCCCTTTACCAGGTGGACATGCGTTTGCGTCCCTCCGGGCGCGCGGGTCCGCTTGCGACGCAGGTCGATGGTTTTGCCGCGTATCAGGAAACCGAGGCCTGGACCTGGGAGCACATGGCGCTGACCAGGGCGCGGGTCGTTTCTGCTTCATCCGAATTCAAGACAAGCATCGAGAGCGTCGTGCGTGGAATTTTGTGTCAACCACGCGACACAGCCCTGATTGCAGGGGATGTCGTGGAAATGCGTTCCGCCATTGCAAAGGAAAAAGGTGACAAGGAGCGGTGGGATTTGAAGTACGTCGCCGGTGGGTTGGTGGACATCGAGTTCATTGCTCAATACTTGCAGCTTATACATGCCCATCGAGTGCCTGACATCCTCGACACGTCGACAGCGCGAGTACTGGACAAAGCGTGGTCACTGCGAGTGCTGACAGTGAAGGACGCGGAAGTCCTTCGACCGGCCGTGGAGCTCTATCAGGATCTCACACAGATTCTGCGTCTGTGCCTGCCAGGAACGTTTGACCCAAAAACCGCTGGATCAGGCCTTTTGCGACTTCTGGCCAGAGCAGCAGATGTGCCGGATTTCGCCACCCTCGAGGCCACGGTTATCGAGACACAAGCTAAGGTGCGGGAGAGTTTCGTCCGGATTCTCGGGAAAGCACCTTGAAACAGCTACGCTGCCTCGTCCTTCGGTAGAAGGCATTGAGGTTCGAACGGCAGGCGTACGACGACCAGCGTTCCTTTGCCGAGCGTTGACCGGATGCGCATGGATCCGCCATGCAGTTCGACCAAGGATTTCGATATTGCCAGCCCTAGACCGGATCCCTGGTGACTTTTGGTTAGTTGACTTTCCACCTGCTCGAATGGACGGCCAAGTCGCGCGAGGGCATCCGTGGCAATGCCTATGCCGCTGTCCAAGATGGCGAGCGTTATGCAACGATCGTTCGCCCGCCCACGAACGGTGACACGCCCCCCGTAGGGGGTGAATTTTACAGCGTTCGAAAGCAAATTAAGCGCAATTTGTTTAAGCGCGCGCCGATCCGCACGTAAACGGAGTTCGGGCGATATCCGCGCCGTTAGCTGTAGCTGCTTGTCCTGTGCGCGTGCTGCAACGACCCGCATGGCTTCGGCCAACAGAGAATCAAGATTCAGATCCTCGAAATCAAGTCTTATGCGCCCAGCTTCGATCTTGGACATGTCGAGGATGTCGTTGATGACTTCAAGCAAATACTGACCGCTGCCACGGATGTCGCTGCAGTATTCATTGTATTTTTCGGCGCCAAGGGGCCCAAACATACCGGATTCCATAATTTCAGAAAATCCGATGATCGCGTTTAAAGGTGTGCGCAACTCATGACTCATGTTGGCCAGAAACTTCGATTTCGCCTGGTTCGCTTCTTCAGCGCGAGTCTTTTCCTGCGCATATTTTTCGGCAAGTTCCGCCAAACGCTGTTGCGACGCGCGCAGGTCGGCAACGGTTGCCATCAGGCGCTTTTCGCTGTCGACAAGTTTTTCTTCGTGGGTCTTGAGGGCCGTGATGTCCGTGCCGACCGACACATAGCCCCCGTCTTTGGTGCGCCTTTCACTGATGTGTAGCCAACGGCCGTCTTCGAGCTGCGCCTCGAACGTGCGTGCCCCCGGGATGCTCGGCCCTCCGGTAATAACTTTATTGCGTACGACGGGCTTGCTGCCTGCGGCAACGACAGACTCGAACGACGCGCCAACCGTGATCGCTTCGTCGGGCAGACCGTGCAGTTCCTGAAAATTTGAATTGCAGAGCACGAGACGATTTTCGGCGTCCCACAGGACGAAGGCTTCGGGAATCGTCTCGATGGCGTCGCGCAATCGCATGTCGGCCGCGACGGTTTTTTGGACCAGATTCTTCTGCTCCGTGATGTCGACGGCAATACCGATCAGATGAAGGCCGGGTTCGCCGGGCTGACGGACCAATTCGCATCGTGCGCGAAGCCATACCCAGTGGCCGGCCGCGTGGCGCATCCGGAAAGCGTGATCGATCGTAGTTGTCGTTGCGTCCGCAAGTTCAGCCGCAAGTTGGTAAAGGCGAACGTCGTCCGGGTGCACCAGCGCATTGACATCGCCGAATGACAGCAAGTCGTCTTTTGTGTCGAGTCCCAAAATCTCGAACATGGACTGCGACCAGAAAATTCGGCCTCGAGCCAGATCCCAATCCCATAGGCCACAGCGGCCACGATTGAGCGCCGTGTCGATGCGGGTTCGGACAGTTTCGTAAATAAGATCGGCCTCTCGAGCTCTTGTAGCTTGCCAGTGAAAAGCAAATCCAAGAATGAGGACAACAAAGCCGGTGGTGGCCGAGAGGGTTACGGTGAGGGTGGTCAGTGATCGCCAACCGGCAAGGGCGGCATCCCGTGATCGCACGATCGCGAGCTGGCCAAGGGGTGCGTTGAGCATGCGGACAGTTGCGAGCGCTTTGGTATCATTGGGCAGAAGGATTTCCAGAACACCCGCGCCAGCGCCAAATGTGGTGAGCGGTTGAGCCGGGCCCAACAAGTCAACCAACCGGCGACCGACGGCGTCACCGCCGATGGGATTTTCCGCTATGACAGCTCCATCCG
>Ga0070713_100000304_pt1 | contig 32528 bp, 33 predicted proteins | sample LARL82metaG_FD_65465 | JGI IMG/M metagenome (GOLD analysis project Ga0070713, IMG submission 65465) | Corn, switchgrass and miscanthus rhizosphere microbial communities from Kellogg Biological Station, Michigan, USA - LAR L8-2 metaG | ecosystem: Host-associated > Plants > Roots > Rhizosphere ... | reverse complement strand
AACCGCGCTCGCGCTGGGCTTCGTCATCGCACCAATTGCCTATGCCTAGGCGACGGGAAACGCGCCCACCGGAATGAACAATCCTTCAGCGCCCGACACACGCGGAATTCGCGTACCGTGGCCCGTCCCTGAACTTCGTCCGTTAGGACAACGATTCAGTGCTGCATCCTTCAACCTCCAGGGAATACAATGCCGTTTCATCGCAAACGCAAAAGCCGGGCGTTTTCCGTCAAGGCCGCCGAACTGGCAGTCGCCGCGCCTCAAGTCGTCGCCTATCGAATCGCACGCATGGCGCTAGCAGGCACGTCCCCTACGGCGCGCGATCGGAGAGAGTTCCGGCAAATGGGTGTTGAGAAGATGGCGGCGTTTGCCGAGTCTTGGAACGCAATGGCCATCCAGACGGTTCGTGCTAACTATGTGCTTGCGGCCTCCTTTGGATGGGCATGGCTAGCTGGCAAGCGTTTCCCGTTCACGGGCTCGCAATTGCATAACGCTACCTTGGGGGTGCTGGGTAAAGGCATCGAACCGATCCACCGTCGGGCGGTAGCTAACGCCAAACGACTGGCGCGAACCACGCTTCGATAGGTGCCTAACTCCGTGAAATGGTGCTCTGTCAGGGGCACCCTGCCAGAACGTGACGCTGGCAAGTTGGCGTAGGGCGTGGCGCCCGATTCCAGGATTGTTCGTTTGCAGGATCTTTCCGTTCCACTGTGGTAACCGTCTAGAACCACCCTCGCCATTTGAACCACAAGATCGGCAAGACGGTGCTCAGTACAAAAGGTCCTGCATCAGACGAACAATCCCGGGACCGAGGCGCGATCCATCGAGAGAACGTTCCACTGGCTGTGCCTTGACAACGCCGCTTGCTGCCATAGTAGCCATGACGAGCGACACCTGCGCATCGCAGTACAGTCGACGCTTTAGCATCCTCTATGCCACGCGGCGAACCTGCCACGCCCGGCTGCAACCGGAGACCTCATGATGAAGATTCGCGTCGGTTTCGAGATGATCTACGATTGCCCGCAACCCACCCCGATGATTTTCAACCTCAACGTCCACTTCACGCGCGTGTCCGATCTCGTCGGCCGCGATGACGTGACGTTTGATCCGCCCACCCCGGTGGCCGCTTATCGCGACAGTTTCGGCAACTGGTGCACCCGCATCGTTGCACCGAAAGGCCGCATGCGGGTGTCCGCCGATGCAATCGTCAACGACAAAGGGACCCCCGACGCGGTCGTCCCCGAGGCACAGCAGCTTCCGGTGCAGGACCTTCCTGAGGAAACGCTCATCTTCTTACTCGGGAGCCGCTACTGCGAGACCGATCGACTGTCCGATACTGCTTGGCAGCTTTTCGGGTCTGGGCCGACGGGCTGGGCACGCGTGCAGGCAATCTGCGACTACGTTCACCGTCACATCGTGTTCGGTTACGAGCACGCTCGAATGACACGCTCGGCGCTGGAAGCGTTTTACGACCGGACCGGCGTCTGTCGCGATTACACGCATCTTGCCGTCGCCTTCTGCCGATGCATGAACATTCCTGCGCGTTATTGCACGGGCTACCTGGGCGACATCGGCATGCCGCCACCCTACGGAACGCCGGACTTCGCCGCCTGGTTCGAGGTGTTCCTCGGCGGGCGCTGGCAAACCTTCGACGCTCGCAATAACGTGCCCCGTATCGGGAGAGTGCTTATTGCAAGGGGGCGGGACGCCTCCGACGTCGCGATTGCGAGCACGTTCGGTCTCAACACGCTGGCGAGTTTCAAGGTCTGGACCGACGAGGTGCCTGCCAGTAGCTAACGTTACTCAGGCAGATCACCCGCTAATAACATTTGTGGGATTTGGCTAAACCGATACGTACCTCCCGTGTTGTCGAAGTCAAATGCCCATACGAGGTCGAAACGTCCGTGTCCTGGCGCATCAGTCGGCCATGTTTCCGGTACCGGTGTGGTGCTACCCGTAGGAATGAGACTGGCTAGACGGGGAATATCTTCGTGAACCCAGCAAATCAAGACGACACCGGGACATGCCATAGCCGACGCGATCATGGCTGCTTCGTCGCCCTTATCAAACGCCAAATTCAGCGTCGCCGCGGAGCCAAGTTTTTCCGCTAGCGGTGCAACGGTTTGCTGCGTTCGCTTCCCCTTGGTGCCAATTTTCGCACTTACCCGGTCGTGTGAATTGTCGTTATCGCCGTCTACTTTGACCGCGTAGATAAATTTCGGAGTGCTCACTGAGGAAGGTGCCGATCCGAAAGATCCGAAAAAAGTCGCCAGTGCGCCTGCTCGTTGCCACCCGCGCACGCTCAAGAATGATCGTCCTGCACTCCATCCGGCGTTATCCCAAAGGGTGGTGGAGACGCGGGCGCTTCCGGCGATTTTTCGCCGTGGCGAATAATCATGATCGTGGTTGCGACGGGCGTGACGGTAGTCATTGCTTCATGACTGACTTAGGTGCAGGAATAGGACGCTGAAGGGACGGATTTGACCACGGACAGGGGAATTGGCCACGGGGTTCGCGTTGCACCGGTAGCCGCTTTCTAATGTCATGCCGTCTTTGCTCTAATGCGTTCCATCTTCCATTGACTGCACCGACCCACCCGGCACTGCGCTCAGAAATTCGCTGATCGGATTTAGATCTTCGATGCGCTCACAAACAGCATTGATCGCCATTACGATAGGCACTCCCAGCAACAAACCCCAGACGCCCCAAAGCCATCCCCAAATCAGCAACGATAGGAACACGACGACGGCTTTTATTTTGCCGACCTTTTGTGTCAGCCAAGGCACAAGGATCAGCCCAATTACACCGATGCTGAACATGACACTCCCAATGATGATCACAACCGGCTGGTACGTGTCGTACTGAACGAAAGCTACCAACGCCGTCATAGCGACAAAGGCGGTTGGTCCAACATATGGAATCAAATGGAGCAGGCCGCCAAGGGAACCCCAGAACACCGGGTCTTTCAACCCCATCCAGGCGAAGACTGCCCATGTCACAACGCCGAGAAGCGCGCTGGTAGCGAGTTGCACCAAGAGATAGCGTTGAATCTGAGTGTCAATTTCATCCAATATTTGGACCGTAATTTTTTTCTTCGAGAGCGTGTCGCCACTGACGCGAACTAGAGTTCGACGAAATGCGTCACCGGTCACTAGTAGGAAATAGACAAGACAGATGACTACAAGAAATTGACCGGCGCCAGTGGCTACACTGGCGGTTCCCATAAGCAGGTACTCGCCAAAGTTGAAGCTGGCAGCAGGTGATCGGGTCGCGGCACCGATCGCTGGTGGCGAAACTGAAGGCTTGGAGGCTTCGTTCGCGGCTCGCTCGAGCTCCGTTGCCGCCGCTTTTACTTTATCGACCGCGCTCGTCGTGTCGCGAGGATTTGTACGCAGCGCGCGGGTAAACTTTTGCGTCGCTTGCGGCACAATATCGAGAACCTCAAGCGCCTGAGGACGAAGCTCAACCAAGCCGTACCCAATCGCTGTCATGAGGGCACCCAAGGTAAGCGCGGCCCCGACAGCGTTGGGAATCTTTAGCCGCCGCTTAAGCCACGTCACCACGGGCGTAAGCGTATAGCTGAGGACGACGGCGGTTGCAATCGGAATTAGCACTGGGCTCGCCCAATGCAGAAAAAACAGAACACCTAATCCTGCGAGGATTGCCAATGAAGTGCTGCGAACGTCGATCGCCGACGAATCTATCGCAAGCCAGGGACTCCGAGCACCGTCTGCCGTGTCCGATGACCGTGGCTTTACCACGCTCATCTCAAGCGGCTGTGCCTGCCATTGCACGAATTAAAGACCGCGGATGAGCCACCGCGGTCTTCATCGGCGCGTTATCGGAACCCAAGAAAGGCTAGAACCGCGAGGACTACCACCACCAACCCAACGATATAGATAATCCTATTCATATTTCCTCCTTTGATCATAGGTCGGGGGACGCCGTCTGCGCGTGCTTTACCCGAACGCTCGTGTCGTCTGACTACTCGGGATCATTCACTCCGATTCGACGTGAGCCTTGGGCAAACTGCGCTAACGACTTGTCGAATAAACCATCGGTTCCTGCGACGTGGCATCTGCGGTCGTATCGTGGGTGGGCATAATTGGTGAGGTTGAAGATATGAGGCCGCTGGCAATTCGAGTCGTCACGTCCCTCGCGAATTACTTCAATCCCTGACCCTTCCGCCAATTTCAAGTCCGTAAAGACGATATCGGCGCATTTCGTAGTGACCAAAGCGGCTGCATCTGGTTCTGTAGCAGCCACGCCAACGACCTCGAACGTGCCCAGCGAGCCAATGCGACGCACTAAGCCGTCGCGGATGACCTGAGAGTCTTCCACCACGACCACGTGCGCTTGCGCCTCGGTAACCATAAGCCTCGCCAAGTCTAACGCGTCTTGCGCCTTTTGCGCGAAGTCGTGAGAGCGCTCGTCCAAAAATCCACCACCTGCTTCGTCCCCGAGGACATCGCCGTTACAGTGTGGCGTTTTGCGCTGGCAGCGGCATGGGCACGCGCGGAATTCATCGCGGAGTTCGCGGTACTGAGCCAGAGGCTCATCAGGGGATTCTTTTTCAACCAAGGATTTCTCATCAACTGCTCCGCAGAAGTAGTTAGAAGGAAATGTGGGGACACGATAGGCCAGTCCTGACCGCCCGGGGGGACTGAGGACACGGTGCGCCAAGCTTTAACTACTGTATGTAAGCGTGCGGACTATTCTGCCGTAGGTGGGTCAGCAAACGACCGCTCGCGCGAAGCTGTAGCGAAACCGACCGATTGGCAAACGTGAGTCCGGCAGGACTCAACGAGCGAACTCGTCGGTTAGAGCCGCTGCCACGCGAGGCCTCAGCACCACGCGCTTTTCCCGGCGGCAGCTCAACGGGTCTCAATAATGCTGGGCCGTGTCGTATGTATCCCCACCTAGCCTGCAATGACAGGCGGCAGGACGTTCTTCCTACGACGAATCAGCCAATGTCCGATTGGCGAGTTGCAGTCGATTCGGTAATGTCACCCTCCGCGGTGTCTTGCCTCACAGCAACCGCAATTCAAAGCTCCAACACAAAACTCAGCGATTCGCCTGGCTGTCGTGAGGCGCTTGGCGTCAGGGCGCTGAATAGCGCGCTAACCGCACATCACTACACTAGGAACCTATGAAGAATCGTCGCACGCTTCTGCCCGCAATAATGCTTGGACTCGGATTTGGCATTTCCGGTATCGCTGTAACTGCTTTGGCCCAGACAGGCACTCCTCCCGTGGGAATGAACAATCCAAAGGCGCCGGACAACAACATGACCGCGGAGAAGAATTCCTTTTCCGGTTGGATGACCGATTACTCCAAAGCGCACGATGGTCGCATCTCGCGCCAAGCGTACATGGACGAATCGGGAAGACGCTGGGACGCGATGGACAGTAGCAAGCAGGGCTTGACCGCCGAACAAATCAGCGGGATGTATGGCCATGGCTCGATGGGGAACAACTCGATGAACAAGGACAACAAGGGTAAGTAGCACTCTATCGTCCCTTGCTCCGCTACGGGTAGGCGCTATGCGCCTCCCGCTTCCTTGTGCCTGCAATCTGCTGAGATTGCTTGACATAGGTACTGGCTCCCCAATTTAGACTATTCGATGTTTTGAAGGAAGCGTTAAGCGCACCGCGCAAGCGCCATTATCGCTACCGGACGATGGCCGGTAGACCAATCCTGGGCCTGCACCGTAGCGGCCGACCCAGGTTGCGACCTGATACCGTCGGCGTAAACTGACAATGGCACAAGACTATCCGTTGCAATTTGTGTCAGCGGCTGGTCGACGACGAAATACAGGAGCCTCGCCATGAGCAAGAAAGACGAATACTTCGCGATGATGGAATCGCAAATCAAGAAATGGGATGCTGAGGTTGACAAGCTCAGAGCTAAGAGTGAGCAGATGAGCGCCGACGCGCGTGTCAAATACGAAGAGCAGCTCGAAGCAATGCGCGCAAATCGAGATGCTGCGCACAAGAAATTGCAGGAAATGCGCACGGCGACCGAGGCTGCGTGGCAGCACGCGCAGTCAGGGATGGACTCGGCATGGGCATCGATGAAGAACGCCTTGGAGAAGGCGTCCTCCCAGTTCAAGAAGTAAGCTGCCAACGACCGATCAGCAAGCAGTATCAAACTACTCTGAGACGTAGCCACCGGGACGTGGCAAAGCGCGACGTGATCCGGGGCCTCTGCGCATTCCTGGTTCTGTTCGGGATGTCATGGCCGACATCGGCCGCCAACGCGAAGCCTTTAACCGCAATACTCGTCGTCGCTCGCGCCGAGCTACCCGATTCCAGTTTCAAGGACTCGGTTGTGCTCGTGATGAACAACATCGGTCCCGCCCCCGCAGGCGTGATCATCAACAGGCCCACAAGGATAGCTGTCTCGCGTCTATTTCCCGATCTCGAACGCCTCGCACAACTGAACAATAAGTTGTACTTCGGCGGCCCCGTTGAAATCACGTCAGTGTGGTTCCTTTTTCGCGCAGATACGCCGCCCGAGCATGCAATCCAGGTTCTCGACGACGTCTACGTCAGCACGAACCGGGAGTTGCTGCGCAAGCTGCTCGACCGAGACAAGCCGATGGAAGGTCTGCGCATCTTCATCGGCCACTCGGGCTGGGCGCCTGATCAGCTTGAGGCCGAGATAGCGCGCGGCGATTGGACTTTTGCGCCCGCCGAGACGGATGCTATCTTCGACGGAAAGTCCGAGCACCCCTGGCCCGAGCATGAAGCACCGGACGCGGAGCACCGCACTTGACGAGCACGGATTCATAGTCCTTCAGTCGCAGTTCCGACCGACACATTCGCGGCCGCAGTCAGCGGCGAAGACGGTGCGCGGAGTGCATCCCCATTTCGCGGGCGGAATAAGACACTTCTTAGGCGGAGTCGCATAACGCCTGGAGGACAGGCGGTGGCCGTGCTGCGCGGCATCGTACGCTGGGCGAGAATTTGCCCTTCCACTCTTATCGATTCCCCCTCCAGGATCCGACAAGTAACGAGCCCTGGCCCTTGGACGTTCTACCAATATCGCTACGGCTTCTCGCACGTCGTGTGCGATGCCGACGGCCGCATTATCGCGTCCAGTGTCATGGCCAAGGATGGGCCGGTCAGCGCCGATGCTACTCCACGCGTTGGCATTGCTTCTAGTCTAGGCAACGCGCCGAAGATTGCCAAGAGCGCGGTCGAAGCGTGCGAGGAGCGGGCAGCTATCATCCTCGCGGACTGGAACCCATCTCGCCGGTCGCCACGGCCCGCTCATTGTGGGCATCGCGAGCTAAGCATTAGCACACGGCGTGTCGGTAGCGCCTGAACCGTTACCGGAGTAGCCTCGCAGATGCGGGAATGATCAGCCCGTCACCTCGGGAGGGTGCCATGGCTACACCCGCTTCTCGACCTGCCTCAGCAAAGCGCTCGTTGCTGGAATCCACATGGCGAAGCGCCAAGCAATGGCGACACATCCGCCTCGGGCCCGTTCGGCTGTCGTACAAATTCAGCAAGCAGCCTAAGCTTCGATCCCCAAGCCTGCTTAATATTGCCCCAGCCACGCCCCATAGATCCATGGAGGGCGGATTCATTGACGCCCTCACTGCAAACTACCCCGAGCGCCCAAAGACAGCCTCCCTAGGCCCGGCCGTTGTAGTGGGTGCTGGTCCTGGCCTTGGCAACGCGCTGGCGCAAGTATTCGCAGAGTGCGGCTACTCGGTCGCAATCGTTTCACGTTCCGGCCAAGCTCTAAGCCACACTGCGCTCGAATTGCGCCGAACAGGACTCGTCGCGCGTGCCTATCCGTGCGATGTGACCGATGAGCGTTCGGTCGTGGCGATGATGCGGCAAGTGGAGAACGATCTCGGGAGCCCAGAGCTTGTCGTATACGCAGTTCAGTCTTTTCCTAGAGGTACGTTAGTCACCACTGAGGCATGTGCCTTTGACGAAGCTTGGCGTGGAAATTGTTACGGGGCCTTTCTTGTTTCGCGCGAGGCCGCACGAAGTATGGTCCAGCTGCGGCGTGGGTCGATATTGCTTGCTGGAGCGACATCAGGAACCAAAGGCCGCAAGGGCTTCATCAATCTCGCAGTCGGAAAGTTCGGGTTGCGCGCGCTGGCGCAGGTAATGGCTTGCGAATTGGGACCACAAGGGGTGCACGTAACCCACGTCGTGATCGACGGAGATATCGCAGAACCGGGAAAACCGAGTGCCGAGCCCCAAATCGAGCCGCTCGACTTGGCGCGAACCTTCTGCATGCTGCACCGTCAGCCACGAAGCTGCTGGACCTCTGAGATTGATGTTCGTCCGTCGAATGAAACATTCTGGGAGCACTGTTGAAGAACGTTAGAGGGGCACGCGTCGAACTGACCGAGCCTTCAGATGACCGCACGGTACCTCAGTCACGTCTCCACCGATAACTGCAGCGATGAGAACACACGCATCAGCGCTGGCTGTTGGTTTGTTGATGTTGCTGTCAATGTCGGCGATGCCACAAGGACCCGTAGCATCCGATCCGATGGCTACATCATCAAGTCCTCCGCTCGGGCTAACGATGATGCAGCTCGTGCCCCATCCGCACGAAGACATTGCGCTGGCGGAGATTGCGCCGGGCGTTCCGTACGCGTCGTGCTACCGTATCGGACGCTGTTCCTTATTGGATCTCTATCGTTTCCGGGATCGGCCAAATCGGTTGACGAGGCTCGCACCGGAGGCGCCTTCGGACAAGAGTCCGGCAAATGGCCGGAACTCCTATCAGTGGGTTCTCGTTCCAACCACGCCGGACGAAAACGTCCTTCCTCGCTATCGGGGCGCCGGTCAAGTGCGTGCCGAATACCGCACCGTGGGCATGCCGATCGACAATCCCAACTAAGCCCAGAAATCTCGGGTCCCGCGCGCTTGAAGAGCCTTCGACTTTGGTCCCGTGGATCATTCCCACGGCTTCCATTTCCGGATTAGCACCGCCTGTCGTACTTGTGCGTTCGGGTTTCCATCCGCTCGCCATAGTGCACCTCAATAGTTGTTTGGAACGCTCTCCATTGTCTCTGCATGATGGTTTATGCAGGTGCGTCATTCCTCAGGATTCTCAACGACCCATTGGCAAATAGTGCTAGCCGGCACAGTTCTCGCTAATCGTTCTGGGGAAGTGTCATTCCTGTGGAAAACCGATCAAAACGCATCGGCCACGACACGTTTCGGGCGACGTACGTGAAAACGCGTGCCGCACGTGGCAGTAATGTGCCCATTCACGGCAGGTACAAAGGAAAGAGAGAGCGACATAGCCAAAACTATTTTCCGTAGCGCTCGTAGCGCAGCTTACGCATACCCACTATCAGGAAGCTAAGGAAATGGTTCGCGTTGTACGAACTGGTGTCGAGGTGGCTGTGTCTTTTGGCGCGCTACTAACAACAATATTTGCAGGCGATAGCCGCGCCGCGCGCGACTACGCCGACTTGCCGTTCGCTTTCAACCAGGAACGATAGAACTATGGCTGCAAAAAGTAGCGGTACACCAAAAGGACGCACACCGCACAAGGCTGCGCAGCAAGGCGTGGGCGCCGTTCATAGTGGTCAAGAGTCTGAGGCAGGCGCCGAATGTGGCGAAGGAGGCTGTATCAACATGGACGACCTCAGGCCAGCCCGTGAGCGCCTCTACGGTAAATCGCGGTTTATCCCTGCTCAAGGCAACGCTGAAGTGGGCGTATCAGCAGGGAATGATCGATACAAACCTATCGGGAATGGTGGGGGTGCTACCGGAAAATGGGGTACGGGAAGTGTATCTGACGCGGGCAGAGGTGCGGAGATTGGCGAATTGCGCCCCGACGGCTTCTTCACGCGAGGCGATTATGATCGGGGCTTACAGTGGGCTACGGATATCGGAAATTCTGGCGCTGCCCTCTTTGTCGCCGCGCACGCCTACGCTGTCGGTCGCGGCCACGGACGCGAAGAGCGGAACGAGCAGGCTACTTCCGGTCGCCTCACCCGCGCGACCATATCTGCGCTCATTGCCTTTGTCGCTTTCGTACTGGGAGCTGCATTCGCGGTTTACCGAAGCTAGGAAGAAGGCGGGGCTACCGCATATACGCTTCCACGACCTACGCCATATCTGCGCGGGCATAGCCGACGCAGCCTAGCTACGGCCCGCTCGGTGAGCGTTCTTGTTGTTCCACGAGGTCTCGTATTGCATCATTTGCAGCAATACACATTGCGCCTATCCGTTGTTACGGCACCACGCCAATGCACATCCAGCGAGCGCCCTGATAACGGCAACTGTGTGAGTTGAAGCTGTCCCATGTTGCGACTACTCGATCCCGCATCGCCTCGCGAACGCTTGCGGAGCGGCGTTCCTTGTGACGGAGGCGGCAGGCCGCGGGTTTCTCGGCCGTACTAACGCTAGAGTTCGAAGACAAGCTGCCGTCGGCTAGCGTGAGTCAGGGTGCCAGCACTTCGTGATAGTGGCCGCGGCGTAGGTCAGAGACAACGCAGCGACGGATCACGTACGAAGCGCAGGTAGGAGCGCACCTTGCGGAAGCCGCCCTGGTCCGCGAACATGCGTTCTGCGTCCTCGTCCGAGATGAAGGGCAGAACCACTGTATCATCTCCCGGCTGCCAGTTCGCCGGCGTGGCCACGTGATACTTCGCCGAGAGCTGCAGGGCGTCTAGGATGCGCAGGATCTCGTTGAAGTTGCGGCCGATGAAGGCCGGGTAAGAAAGGATCAGCTCGACTCGCTTCGACGGCGAGATGATGAACACACAGCGCACTGTCATGGTCTCGCCCAATCCAGTCCCATGACGGAACGTGGTCGCGTCGAGCATGCCGAAGAGCATCGACACGCGGCGATCCTCGTCCGCGATAATCGGAAAGTTGACCTGCGTATGTTGCGTCTCGTTGATGTCCGCGATCCAGCGCTCGTGGTCGTCGGCGCTGTCAACGCTCAGACCGATGACTCTGGTGTTGCGTACGCTCCACTCGTCCTGGAGCTTGGCTGTCATCCCGAACTCGGTGGTACACACGGGCGTGAAGTCAGCCGGGTGCGAGAAGAACACACACCATGAGTCGCCGATGAACTCGTGGAAGTTGATTGGACCCATGCTGGTCTCGGCGGTGAAGTCGGGGACACTGTCACCGATGCGGATGTAGCCCTGCTTCTTCAACTGCTCCCGTGTCTTGGTGAAGACGCCATCCGGCCCCAAATACTTGTACTCGAACGCCTTGTGTCCCACCTCGTCGAGGTCCGGCAGCAGGGTCTCGTACTCGTGGTCGAGCACCTTCACAGTGCGCTTCTTCACTGAGCCCGCAAACGCGAACGTCCCATCGGGCTTCCGGATCAGCGGCAGGTCGAAGCGGAACGAGCTATCTGCCAGAAAGTCTTCCTCGTCACGGGTGTTCGCCCTCTGCTGGATCTTGTTGCGGTGGGGGAACCGGCCGAAGCGCTGTATTACCGCGACATGTCGGTGGAAGATTTCGTGGAAGACGTTCAGCGGGTCATCGGGCGCCAGCTCCTCCATCGTCCGCCCCCACTCCTCCATGCACAAAAGCTGATCGTCCAGCACTTCGGAGTGGGTCAGCACTAGGCAGAGGAAGACCCGCTCGATCGGGCGCAGACGCGCGCCGACGCCGACGCGCAGCCCACGCTTTACAAGGCGCTGACAGTGCGCGTCGCTGGCATACATCCGAGGCATGTCGCGGTACATGTTGCGGGTGAATTGGTCAAGCATGATTACCAGTGCCACTAACAAGCGCGGGTGTTCGACATTCAGGGCCCAGTGATCGTACTGACCCGTGGATGCCAGAGCCACGTCCGTGCCGAACCGATTCAAGATATCCTGGTCCGTCTGCTCGGACTTTCCGAACCAGAGGTTCAGGCATTCTTCGATATTGGGGCGCACCATGTATTGCAGGACTCGCTCAGCCTTGTCGATCTCCGCCGTCGCGAGCTGTATGCGGTCGGTCTGGAGCAGCATGCGCAGCTCATGCCCAAGTCCGTCCAAGTCCGATCCAGAAAGTACGTCGCGCCCTTCCAGGCCGGCGAGGATCACCTGCAGGCTCTGCTGGATACGCCGACCCAGCACCTCGGTCGGTGCGATGGAGAGCAAATTGTTCATCTCGCGAAGCTTCCGCACGAGACTCCCCATGAACGTGATCGCCCGATGCGGATCGTTTTGCATCAATGGGATGAACTCGTCGTAAGTGGTCGCGACGCATTCGGCATCGGTGAGCGCCTTGACAGTGGCTGATCGCGGACCCGCCTCGATCAGGGACATTTCACCGAACACGTCGCCGGCGGTGAGCGTTGCGACAGTTTTGGCTTTCGCCTCTTTGCCGACGCTGACCTCGACCGAGCCTGAGACGATGAGGAACGCGGTGTTGCCGTCTTCCCCCTCAGAAATGATCGTATCCCCGGCCCTAAGCTTGACGGTCTGCATTGATGTCACCTCGAAGACGGCCGACAGGTCGTCGATGATCGTCGGCGGATGATATGTCGGCAGGCAGAATGCCATTACATATCGGTTTCCTAACACCGACCTCGGGCCAACCCGCCGACTAGGCCGAAGTACGCATCGAGCGCATAGCTCGCATTGGCCCAACTCAACAGAATTCGTAGATATCCGATTATGCCCGCTGCCGCCAACACTCTGAATATCTCGGATGAGCGGATAGACCGTATTGGCTGGTCAGTTGACAACATCGCGCGTCACAGTGCCAGGGCCGATGGGATATATGGGAATGTAACCGTATTGCACGCCCTCGCCGAGGTCAAGGCGAGCGGTTCGACTGGGTTGGTTTCCGGGGCGGCGTCGGCGCCAAGGAGGCGCCACGCGTGCACGTCGACGCACTGCTGGACGTCCGCCAGTTCAGACACCGGTAAATGGCGAACCCGATTCACAAATTGCTGGCGTAGTATTCCCAACGGACGGTCGCGCGACCGTGGCACAGCGATGAAATTAAATGTCCTTTCCGACCTGCATTTGAGCCTCGGCACCTTGCCGATACCGGAGAACAACGCCGAAGCGGTCATTCTGGCCGGTGATGTTGCTCGCCCGAAGGAAGCTGTCGCGTGGGCACTGGGCTTTGCCAAACCGGTGTTCTACGTCGTCGGCAACCACGAGTTCTACGGAGGCAGCATTACCGGCACCGTCGCTGAACTCAAGCAATGGTGCGCTGGGACGAATGTGCACGTGCTCGATGACGACGAAGTCATCTTCGACGGCGTGCGGTTTCTCGGAACCACGTTGTGGACAGACTTCATGCTGTTCGGCGAGGGCGAGAAGCGAGCGGCGGCGATACAGGAAGCGCTGAAGTTCATGCGGGATTTCAGCAGGATCCGCATTGACGACCCAGACGAACGCTTATTTTCCCCTGCCGATTCGGCGGCGTTATTCGACATCCACGCTCGTTGGCTCGATCGCAAACTGGCCGAGCCGTATGCCGGGCCGACCGTGGTGATTACCCACCATGCTCCATCGCGGAAAAGCATCCACCCGAGGTTTGCGGACTCGCTCCTGAACGCGTGCTTCGTATCCGATGCCGAGCGCCTGGCCGACGGGAATCGCGCATGCCTATGGGTACATGGACATACGCACGACAGCTTCGACTATGTCCTGAATGGCACGCGCGTGGTCTGCAATCCACGAGGTTATGCCAAGGACGGGGTGAACGAGAATTCTCAGTTCAATGCGAATTTTCTGGTCGAAATCGACTAGTGTCCGCGCTCGGCCGCGAGGTTCCAGTGCGGGGACTCGCGCGTGGAGGATGAGATCAAGGAGAGGTTGAGATTCCCGATAGCGGACGTTCGTGAGGTCCAGCTTTGAGTCGTGAGCAGTCGCTGATCTGCGCGCGCAATCTTCCAGGAGCGGTCGTAGCACAGTGCGCTACATTGCGGTCATTTGTGACGGTTGTTACGAGGGCGGGACGAGGGTAACCTGCCTCTGCATTAACCCCGATCAAAAGGCGGACAAAGCTATCGTGCCGCAGACCAGAGGGCGCCCCTCTTTATGAGCGCTAGGTTCTGGCAATTTTTTGTCGAGGCTGGGATGGCAGATCACGTGACGGAGAACTCAAAATGGCGATGCCCCCTGGAATCGGCAGACAGGTAGCTGTCGTGCTTTACGTGGCGGCGATGGCAGCCGCCATAGTCGGTGTAGATTTCGTGTTCTTCAGAAACCGATTCTGGGAACGGCTGACAGTGAATATTGGCATTGTCTTGGTGTTCGCAGCTTTCTACCTGAGATACCTCAGGCGTCCATGAACAAGGCGCGATAGCGCCCTTTCGCTGCGATTGTGCAGACGCACTTCTGCTGCGCCCTGGACGAACGTGATTAGTTGCCCCACATAATACATACGCCAAAACCTTCGAAGGTGGATTGCATGCATCGCTCGCGCATCAATGGTCTGCTCATCGATTGCAAGACCGATGATATCGACGCCGCCGCGCAATTTTGGGCCGACGCGCTGGGCCGTCCGGTCGATATGAAGCATCCGGGAACTCGCGGCAATTACCGCATGCTGGAAACGCCGCCGGACGAGCTCAGCGTGCAGGTTCAGCGCGTGGACCACGAAAGCCGCGTGCACATTGATATCGAGACTGACGACATTCAGGCCGAAGTGCAAGGCTCGAAAAACTGGGTGCCCAGGTGGACGAACGCAAGGAGCGCTGGGCGATCATGCGCGCGCCGACGGGCCAGCGTTTCTGTATCGTTCGGGTGCAGCGCGCGAATTGGCCGGAAAACGCCAATCAATGGGACTGATATGCGATTGCCGCCGATCCGTCTTGTCCAACTCCAGACAGTTTAATCCGGCTTCCCCATAACCGCCATTCGCGCTGCCTGCTCGGTCGATTGCGGGCCTTCCGGCCAGCCGTCCCCCTACCTAAAACGAATTGGGGTTTCGCGGTATGCGTCGTCGCATATTCTTGGTGGTCATCGGAGCACCCTTGGCGTTGATCGTCGTCGGGGCAGGGGCCGCTCTTACTGTGCCGAGGACGCGCCACCTGATCTCGGGCCGGTGGAACATGCCCGATCGGTTGCCCGCTCTGTCTGCCGATAGCGAAGTGCATTATCAGCCGGGCGCTGAAGATTTTGCTCGTGACGTTGCCGCGCTGCTCCCCGATGCCATCGCACGGGTCGAAGCCGTGCATCGCCGACGTTTCATGCATCCCGTAATAGTGGGCGTGTATGCGACGCCGGAAGCATATGCGGCAGCAAACGGCCTAGGTTCTACGGTTCCCGTGGGCGTCACGGCCTTCGGTGAGGTGAATCTGTCGCCGAAGCTGTTCTGGCCACAACACCAGCGTCTCCGCGCAATCCTGACGCACGAACTTTCGCATGCTCACATCCAGGGGTGGATCGGCGGATATGCATACCTCTACCTGCCAAATTGGTTCAAGGAAGGCTTGGCGGTTATGGTGTCGCGGGGCGGGGGCGCTGAATTGGTCAGCGAAGAAGAAGCGCGGGCCGCAATCCAACGCGGAGAGAAAATAGTCATCAACGATGCCGAAAGCCTACGAAACTTGAGTGACCTTCGCGTTGAAAAAGAACCTGCAAATAGACCGCCTTGGTATCCAGTCGTGTTGGCTTATCGAGAAGCTGGAATGTTTGTGAATTACCTTCGAGAGTCAGATGGTCCGGCCTTTGATCGCATGATGATCGCCATTCTGGACGACCACCCGTTGGCGGAAGCAGTGAGCATCGGCTACCACGATAACGTGCGGTCACTATGGGAGAAGTTCAGTAAGTCGAGCTAACCGTTGCCAAATGAACGTCCGTTTTTTTGTTGGCCTCGATGACCGCTTCGGGTCTGGCGATCGGTGGTAAGGTCCACAAGGATATCCACAATAATTGTGGGTAACTCGCGTCTGCCTTGGCAGACTACGATGACAGATTCATAGCATGAGGCGCACGCCCAGCGCGAGTAACAGCATTGCCAGGAGAGCGCGCAGAATACGTTCCGAAAATCGGCTCGCCGCAACGCTTCCGAGCCAGACACCGGGCACTGACCCGATCAGCAGACTCGCGAGCAAGATGTAGTTCACGTGGCCGAGGGCCGCGTGGCCGAGACCCGCGACGAGCGTGAGCGGTACCGCGTGCGCGATATCGGTTCCGACGATGCGCACCGCCGGCATGCGCGGAAACAACATCAACAGCGCGACCGTACCCAGCGCTCCCGCCCCCACCGACGACAACGTGACGAGCACGCCGAGCACGAGGCCGAGCAGCACCACACGCGATCCGGCTGTACCACTCATCGACGAGCCTCGCGCTGCGGTGTCTGCGTAAGTTAGGACGCGGTTGCGGAACAAAAGCGCGGCGGAGGTGGCAAGCAGGGCGAAGCCGAGCGTGGCCGATAGCAGCGTGCTGACGACTTTAGTGTCGCGCACCAACGTGTGCAGGACGATGAGCGTTACGGTGGCTGCGGGAACACTGCCCGCCGATAGCAGACCGACGATCCGCCACTCGATGTTAGCGCGCGCGCGGTGCGCAATTGTGCCCGCCGACTTGGTGATCGCGGCATACAGCAGGTCGGTGCCGATCGCGGTCGAGGGGGAGAAGCCGAATACGAGAATCAGCAGGGGTGTCATCAACGAGCCACCGCCGACCCCTGTTAGACCGACAGTCACACCTACGATGAAGCCCGAAATGGGATATATCCAGTCCACGGCGCTGCTCGGCTATCTTCGAGGCATGCATCGTAGCGTCTGCAACGTCACATCGAGAAGGAAGCAAAACTCATCCTAATAGTGCTGAATCGCATATCGATCAATGTTCATGTGTGGATTCGTCGGTATATCTAACGCAACCTAAGAGGAGCGTTAACCAGGAAGCGGCGTCTGGCGCAGATGTCGGCGACATGGCGCTCCTCCTGCTGTCCATTACTCTGACCATCGCGCTTACCCACAGTGGCACTATCAATGTCAGGTCGACGGAAGACGCCAGGCACAACCATTGAGGTAAGCCTGCCTCGCGAGGCTTGACTGAAAGGGATCTGCTGGCGGATCCGATACGCGTCCAACTTCAACGGCCGGCCGCGTACCTTGACGTGCTCTGTTCTTCGCCACGCGCGACGTTTACTTGACCCGCAATCTGGTCAGGTTGCAGGCCCTCGCAACCAATTCTTCAACGGCTTGCCTTCGGGCAGGCCATTTTGTTTTCCGGCCCGTGCCGCCGCCTTCCGTTTCCGCCACAAGCAGGCGTACGGGTGGCGCGCCGAATTTCCCTCATTCCGGTCATTCGAACGATTGGAACCCTTCAGGGGCTGTCGTAAAATCATCAATCGAGGGTGGTTAGGTCTTAGCGGCACAGTCCTGGTTTTCCCGACACCGACCAATCTTAGTTGGTTCGCGAGCCTGCCGGATGATTGCCCGTCTCTGAGGGTGCAGCTGAATCAACATAGGTGGCACCAGTGGGAGCCCGGACGTTCACCCGCCAGCACCACGAACTATGTGGTTGTGTCAGCGGTGCGATGAGGCTGAGCCATCCCGAACCGCTAGGCACGAGCCGCGATGCATCTTCAGGGGACGACCGGAACTCCTTGGATACCTGACCACGGTCCGAGATCGGCAAAATGGCCCCGGATGATGACCATGAAAAGCGGGAATTGCGTCAAGACTGTGCAGTCATTAACTTTAATCCTGATGCTCTTATTTTTCTTGGGCATACCGTGCCGTCCTGCGACTGCGGATGATTGGCCGATCGGGCCGCCGGACCCGATTAAGCTGATGGAAATGGTTCTGGTGAAAGGCGGCTGTTACATGATGGGTGATACCTTCGGCGATGGTGCCGAAGATGAGCGACCTGTGCATGAGGTGTGCGTGCGGGACTTTTACATCGGCAAATACCCGGTGACGCAAATGCAGTGGACGGGGACGATGGGGACCAATCCGTCCATGGAGCCCCATTGTGGACTGACTTGCCCAGTGTCGAACGTGTCGTGGAACGAGGCGCAGGAATTTATTCGCAAGCTTAGCCAACGCACCGGAAAGGCGTACAGGCTTCCGACCGAAGCAGAATGGGAATATGCGGCTCGGAGCGGAGGGAAGGATGAAAAATGGGCCGGAACCGCGAGCGAGAAGGAGCTCGGAGACTATGCTTGGTACTACAACAATTCCGCCTTCAAGAGCCACCCCGTCGGCTTGAAGAAGCCAAACAGTTTTGGACTGTATGACATGACGGGCAACGTATGGGAGTGGATGTCAGATTGGTATGACGATGGGTACTACGCCCGAAGCCCAAAGGACCAGCCTCAAGGCGCGGCCACGGGCGGGGCTCGCTCGCTCCGCGGGGGGTATTGGGGTGACCTGTCGAGCTTCGTTCGAGTGACAAGGCGAATCGGTCTTCCACCCTCGACACGGACAGGAAGCCACGGATTTCGCCTAGTTCTGTCCGCCCCGTAGCGTCTGCAACGAGGCCCGTTCGACTCGCTCCAGTAAGCGCGCGGGCGCCTGCAATTATTTGAAACAATTCAAACGTTGACAGTCCCAGTCCCTTGGAGTAAGAGCCAATTTTCTGTGGGCCACAGGTTTTTAACCCCGGAACCAAGTTGTCTCATCCCAACGTGACACCGGCAGCGAGCATGGGGGTGTGCCGCCGCCACTTTTGAGGAGGCTGACATGAAGAAGTCAGCGATTGGAAAGCTGGTACTGGGATCGTTGATGCTTGTGGGTGCATCGGTTGCCGCTCCCTCACCGCCGCTGACAAGCGGCAGTCCAGATCTTTTGAAAATCAACCCGGCGTTTATGATCACGCCAGCACAAGCGCTTAATTGGGTGATGATGAAATCCCAGCTCGGCCCGACGTACACGGGGAGCCCGGGCGGCGACCAATGGTTCAATTTCATCGTGACGACCATGCAGGAGTTCGGCGCCGTCGATCTTTTCTTTCAAGACATTCCGTACACCTTTTTTACTGTGAACGATTGGCCGGACCCGAACACCCACCGGTACGGCTCCGGTGTCGAGATCGAGAAACTCATCTCGAACGGAGTGCCGGTGCCCGTTGTCGCGTCCTACGGAATGACATCCGGGGGAACGCCCGACAGTGGAATCACCGCCCAGATGGTCTACTACGACCCATCCAATCCGCCACCGCTGGCGAGCCTTGCGGGCAAGATCGTGGTCTTCAAGACCGTGCCTTATCCGGCTGCCGTTCCGGGCATAAATCCTCCTTATTCGTATACAAACGCGATCCTGCCGAACTACACGTATACGGATTATCTGTATCAAAGTCCCGGCAACTGGTCCTTCCCGATGTTCACACCTGTGCCTCCGAGCGTGAGCAGTTCCTACTGGTACCGGTGGGTTTGGAGCCAGCTCGGCGGATTCGCGACGACGGCAATGAGGGGTAACGCGGCAGGCATGATCATCGTCTACGATCTGTCGCCGGCGGGAGCTTTTGGCCTCATTCAGCGGAGCGTCTACAGCCTGACCGGCAGTGGCGGGGCGGGGACGGTATACCAGAGCGTTCCCACGCTGTGCCTGGATAGGGTGAATGGAGCCAAGGTGATAACGGATGCCATGGCGGGTGGGACCGCCACGTTGACGCTCAAAGCGAGCTTTGTTCCCGTGCAGGGCCACTATGTCATCGGCTATTTGCCGGGCAAGAACTACGGAACCCCGCAAGACGAGCAGCTCCTGCTCTCGACGCACAACGACGCGATGTCCCTCGTCGAAGAGGATGGCGCCTTCGGGATGCTGAGTATCCTCTACTACATGAACCACATTCCCCAGGCTCAGCGTCCGAGAACCCTGATTTTCTGGTTTGACGCCCGGCACTTCATGCCGGGGGCGGAGGGCGCCTGGTCGCAGTACGACTACTACCTGAACAATCCGGAAAAGCTGCAGCCGATCGTGTTTACGATGGGCATGGAGCACATGGGTGGCAAGACAACGCAGGAAACTGGAGCAGACGGTAACAGCTACGTCTATTCCACCGCAGCCCCACAGGATGGTGGGGTGATTGCGAGCTTCATCGACTTGAACAATAACAACACCTGGTTGGTCAACACCGTCGCCAAAGCGGCCCAAGACAACAGCTGGCCACGCGTCGAAGCCAGCGCCGGTGGTGTGGCACCGGGGGTCAACGGCGGCTTCCAAAAACAAGTGCTGAGTCCGGTCAACAAGGGACGCTCCTACAGCCCACAGATTCCAGGAGTCGGCTTAGCCGGAGACTGGCCGGGCGCGTGGACCCAGGAATATTCTCAGCTTGACACGGAAGCGGGAGCGCACGGGTTCGACGAAAACTACTTTGTCACCCAGGTGGCCGGTTTAACACAGATCGCTGGCACGATCATGGCTCAGGACAATGCCAGGATCGTTCTCGACCTCGGCTGGGGCCAGATCGCATCTGGATTAACCTGCAGTTTGGCGTCAATTTGCACGACGAGACCCTCGACAGGATTGCTTCCCGACTCCCAGTTCACCAACTTAGCGCTAGCGCCGGCCCTTCGCTCCAAGCTCCTGTACATATACAACGCGGCAATGGCCGACGTACAAGTCGGTCTGTACCCCCAAGCGAAGACCCTGCTGCAGACTTTGCAGTCAGCGATTACGTCTACGATAAAGGACCCGAATCAGACTGCATTGAATATTCTCATTGACAACCAAATCGCCAAATTGCCGTAGACCTGCAGGCGAGCGTAATCCCAAGCATCCCGGCGCCAAGAGCGCCGGGATGCAACTAACCTCCAAGGGATCCACTCCCGGTTGGAGGCGATTGTCTTGAGATGACACAACGTCTTAACGCGCATTTAAAGGGCTTGGCGAAGATCCTGCTATTGACCGTTCCATGGTGCTTTCAGGTCAACGCGCAGGAAAGCAATAAGGTCGCCAACTTTGTCCGCCAGGCCTTGGTTGAACGGAGCAAGGAGATCATCGCGGCAACGATGGAGATGCCGGCGGACAAGTTCGACTTCAGGCCATCGCCTCGGGAAATGACCTTCGGACAACTCGTTTTGCATGCTGCCGTCGGCAATTATCTTTATTGTTCCAAGATCGGCGGGATCGCCGAGCCGGAACTGCCAAAGATCAGCGACACCGAGCCCAAGGACAAGCTCCTAGCGCGGCTGAGATCCTCGTTCGAATTCTGCACCACTGCGCTCGCGAAACTCGACGATTCGAATAAGTCAGAAATGCTGGCGTTGGGGGAAACGAAGACATCGCGCGCGATGGCTATCCTAACGCTTACCGGAACTTGGAGCGATCACTTCGCGATGCAAGCCGCGTACCTGCAGGCCAACGGTCGAGTGCCGCCGACGGCCAAGAACTGAGCAAAGATTTTCGTCGAGAAAGGAATGGGCGCGTGCGGTATGGATCACTGACGCTGCGGTCCGTCATACGCAGGAGTCAATTGCGTTTCATGGCGGTTCTTCCGTTGATGTTGGCCGTTGTTTGCTCGTCGGTCGCGGCTCATGACCTGCCAATGAATTCCATCATGAATGCCTTCGTCAAGGTCGAGCCGAGGCAGATCGATTTAGTGGTTCGCGTGCCGCTGGACTTGCTGCGAGGCGTGCCTTTCCCGGCCAAAGGGTCTCAGTACGACGTCGCAGCGTCAGGGTCTGCGGCAGAGCTCGCGCTGGTTCTCCTTGAAGATGGTTTCGTCCTCCAGGAAAACGGCGTGCGTAGGACACCCTCGGCGTCCCGCGGCCGGTTGTCACCGCCGTCGGATCGGTCGTTCGAGAGCTATGAATCGGCAGCGGACCTAACGGCTCGGCCGCCCGACGCCGCCACGCCCATCTTTTACGATAAGGGGTTCTTCGACGTTCGTTTCACCTATCCGATTTCCTCGCCGAAATCCGTGTTCAAGATCCAGACACAGGTTGCGGCTGATCTGGGCAGAGGGGCGATGTTGACGGTGCGCTACATTCCAATCGACGACAGCAGTCGTGCCTTGATCATCAACAGCGGAGCAGACCCTGCCGCTCTCAACCCCGCTTGGTACCACGCGGCAAGCGGGTTCATCCTGCTTGGCATCGACCACATTCTGACCGGCATCGACCATCTGCTGTTTCTGTTTTGCCTGGTCATCCCATTCCGTCGCCTGCGCGGCCTGATCCCCGTGATCACCGCCTTCACGTTGGCACACTCGATCACTCTTTTCGCATCCGCTTTCCACTTGGCGCCGCAAGGCGCCTGGTTTCCTCCATTCGTGGAAATGGCGATCGCCGCCTCGATCGTTTACACGGCAATCGAGAACATCGTTGGAGCGAACCTGCGTCGGCGTTGGCTTGTGGCAGCCATGTTCGGCCTGGTGCACGGCTTCGGCTTCTCGAATGCGCTGGGACAGTCGCTGCAGTTCGCGGGCTCGCACCTGCTTTTATCGTTGTTCTCGTTCAACATCGGCATCGAGATCGGCCAGCTTGCAGTGTTAGCGATCATGCTGCCCGGACTCGCGTTGTTCAGGCGGTTAGTTCTTGAGCGCACAGGCATCATCATCCTGTCCGGAGTGGTTGCCCTCATCGGCAGCTACTGGATCGTGGAACGCTGGCAAGTGCTCAAACAAACGGAGCGGCCGCGCCTAGACGCCGACGCAATCACCGGTGCCGCTCCGTGGGCGGCCCTGGTGCTGATCGCGTTCGCTGCTGCTTGGATACTTTCCAAATGGGCGGCCCATAAGTGGCATCAGCGGTCAACGCACTCGAAAGTTGTGACCAATCCACGTTGACTGTGCGTAAAGTGTGACTGAAGTATATTCGCTTCGAGATCGGCAAGCGTCGCAAATTGCTGATTTAACAATTCCTGATATACGTTGAGTCCGCCTGATGGTGCGGTGCCCAGTATTCGTTGAGGCGCTCGCCGCGCGACATCCTCACCCGAAGGAGCGAAGTGAAGTCGTCGATTGCCGTTGGGACAGCGACTGGCCGACCTCGATTGGCTTGCCAAAGCTTACGAGATAGCGGTGCGCCTTGGCGGGCGCCATTCGCTTCACGAGCCAGGTCTCGCAACGCCATAGGGCGTTGCATGTGCACCAGTACTCACGGCAACGCGCCGCCGACTCAATGGCCTGGATTCCACGCTGGGTCTTCAAAGCTTTGCGTTACGATCACGTGTTGAGTTGTGCGAGCGGTCGGCCTCGGTTTCGTTCAGGAGATCGCAAAAAGGAGAGGCGCCCTTGGCGCCTCTCCTTTGTCGCAGCGACCTTCCTTGCGCTATTGAAACAGCGTTAGGTCGATCGCGTCCGCCATCGCCTGATGACCGGCGTTGTTGGGATGAATCCCATCGGTCAAATACTGCGGCAGCATGTGACCCGGATTGCTCGGGTCGTTCAACACCGCATCGAAGTCAATGAGGCCGTCGAGGATCGTGATGCCCACCGTGCGGATCCATTGGTTGTATGCGAGCCGCTTGGAATCCACGTTCTGGTAATTCATGAATCCAAACGCAGGTCCCATCGTCGTGCCGATCACCTTGACACCGCGCGCATGCGCGCGTTCGACCAGTTGGCGCAATCCGTTTTCGATGTCTTCGGCGAATGGGGGGTTGCTCGGGTTGCTCGCTGTACCCCCGAGATCGTTGATGCCGTCGGCCATGATGATGTGCGTCAAACCTGCCATTCCGAGTACGTCGGTATCGAAGCGCGCGAGAGCCGATGGATTGCTCAGCGCTCCCGACAGTAATCGATTGCCGCCTATGCCGAGACCGAGGACGCTCATCTTGCGATAGAGACGCACGGCCAGTCGATCGCTCCACTTCGTGTTTTCGCCGGTGGAACCGCCTCCGGCGACGATCGAGTCACCGACCGCGGCGACGACGCCGGTAGCACCAGCCGAATGCGCTTCGACCGACGCGAGGAAAAAACCGTTGGTCATCGTCGACGTGTACATCATGCTCAATGCCTGCGTCTGGTCGCCGCTGCCGATGTAGGTGATTTTCTTCGAGCCCGGATATCGCACCGACTCGCCGGAACCGCTTGGCAGGTAGATGCTGATCACGAGGTCCGCGAGCGGAGGCGCCTTCGCAATGGCGGTATCGCTCAACACAACACCGCCGGGGGGTACGGTGACCCCCGGCTTGCCGCCGAACGTCAGCGCGCGCAGCGACCCTGCAAGGAGCACTTGGTCGGTAACCGCGGTCGCACGGACACCGATCGATGCCGATCCGATAACGAGCGGTGTCGTCCCGTAAAGGTTCGAAAACTTGACGCGCAGCTGGTCCGCCTGGAAGTTGCTCCAGACGATCTCGCGGATCGTCGTGTCCGCGGGGAAGCTGCTGCCCGTCGCGCCCGGATCCTGAGCGGGACCCGCCCAGGTCGTGAACCATCCGTCGCCGGCAAGCGCGTCGGAAATCGGCACGCCCGCGAATGCGATCGCACAAAGTCCGATCGCGATGGCACGCGTCCACGTGGGGTGTTGTAGGTTTGCGTTCATGTTCGTCCCTCCTCCATCAATGGAAGAGACCAAGGTCGATCGCATCCGCCATCGCCTGGTGCCCTGCGTTGTTCGGGTGGATGCCGTCCGTCAGATACTGCGGCAGCATGTGCGACGGATTGTTCGGATCGTTCAACACCGCATCGAAGTCGATCACCCCGTCGAGAATCGTAACGCCCACCGTTTTCAGCCACTGGTTGTAGGCGAGCCGCTTGGAGTCGATGTTTTCGTAACTGCGAAAACCGAACGCCGGGCCCATCGTCGTGCCGATCACCTTGACTCCGCGCGCATGCGCACGTGACACTAGCTGCCGCAACCCGTATTCGACGTCTTCAGGATTGGGCGGAAGGCTCGGGTTGCTGACCGTGCTCCCGAAGTCGTTGATCCCGTCGGCCATGATGACGTGCGTCAATCCCGCCATCCCGAGGACGTCGCGGTCGAAGCGCGCAAGCGCGGCCGGGTTGGTGAGCGCGCCGCCGAGGAGTTGATTTCCCGCAATTCCCAGACCTAGCACGCCGAGTGCTGGAGCGGTGGCGGTCTCGACACGCACGGCAAGGCGGTCGCTCCAGCGATTGTTCTCACCGGTGGATCCGACGCCCTGCGTGATCGAATCTCCGACCGCCGCAATGACGCCGACGCCCGTCGTCGAATGCACTTCGACCGAGCCCAGGAAAAAGCCGTTGGTGCTGGTCGATGTCTGCACGAACGTGTCGCTGAGCGTCTGATCGCCGGTGCCGATGTACGTTGTCTTGTTAGCTCCGGGAAAACTCACCGCTTCACCAGAACCATTGGGAAGATAGACACTCACGACGATGTCGGTCATCGCAGGCACCGTCAGGCTCACCGGGTCGCTGAGCGCCAATCCATGCGGAGGAATGTCGAACGTCGCGTTGCCTCCGAACGTGAGCGGCATCAACGTGCCGGGAATGACGGACGACCCCGAAAACCGAATACCGATCGACACCGGTCCGACCGTAAGCGTCGAAGTACCGTAGGCGTTCGAGAACTTGACGCGTACCGCGTCGCCGCTGATGGTTGCAAACACAGGTTCGCGAATCGTCGTGCCCGCAGTAAACGTGCTACCCGTGATGCCCGGATCGCGGCTGGCCGCCGCCCAGGTCGCAAACCAACCGCTCAATGCGGCATGAACAGGCGTCTGCGATCCGCAGAGCAGCGCCAACACCATCGCGCCTGCAACCACGAACCGTTGTAGCGGTAGTTTCATGAGAGCCTCCTCCAAATGCGGTGAGCGAAAGCCGCCGATGGAGCAACGAAGAAATCGCTGACGGCGTTACCAGCGCGGCGAAACGCTCCCCGGCATTGGCGACGCGTGGGCGGGCTGCATCGTGAGAACACCGAGACAGGGCGGCAAGGCGCCTGGCGTCGTCCATCCTACGCTCTTGGCCGGTCTCCAGCAAAGGGGCGGAGGCACTCGCGCGGCGGGGCGGTGCGGCTCTCGTAGCGGTATCGACGGAGAAGCCGTCGCCGTCATTGCGAACACCGGTCTCGTGTTGCGTCCTTATCAGTCGCTGTTCTTCGAGCAGGCTGCGCGATGAAGGCGGCTGGGGGTATGGCATAAAGGGATATTGTTCCCTAGAATCAAAGATGACGTTTTTCTCATCAACCAAACGTAAGAGCGTTGAGGCCTTGTTATCGTTTTAATAGTGTCAGTTAGAATCGGGCAGCGCGGTCCTGACGATGGTGCGGGCATTGCTTTGTTGCCAGTTCGCGAACGCATGAGACCTGGATGAGGATTATCTCAAGGCGTGTACATGCGATGCTGCAGGTGCCGCGATTCCACAAGAATTTTCGAGGAGGGATGATGGATTTTCGCCGAGGTCTACGAGCGGGTGCGGGACTCTTTTTCGGCATTGCCACCTTGCTTGGCGCGGCTTGCCCTTGGGCAAGTCCCGTCGTGGTCAAACCCCTTTCGGTCAACAGCGGGTCGCCGGCAGCAGTCCAGACGCTTGTCTCTTACTTGCTCGGCAGCGGCATCACCGTGGTTCCGGGGTCGATCCAGTACACGGGCGCGACGGCGGCTTCCGGAATATTCGTGAATGGCGGCACGAATCTCCAAACCAGCATCGGAATCAACAGTGGTGTGGTGCTGACGACAGGCGATGCGCGCTTCGTCTCCGGCAGCGCGATATCTACCGACGACTATCCCAACAAGACCACGGCATTCGGCGCCGGCATCCAAAATGCCCTGACTCGAAACACGTCGCCGGGCAACTCGCTCTTCAACGGATTGACGTCCGCGCCAACCTTCAACGCATCGATTCTGAGCTTTCAATTCATTCCCACAGGAAACTCGATCACGCTCAAATATGTCTTCGGTTCCGAAGAATATGGCGATGTGGTGAACACCGGATTTCCACCCGACGTGCTTGGCATTTTCGTCAATGGCGTCAACTACGCGCGCGTGCCCGGCACCAGCGTTCCCGTCTCCACCGCCAGCATTAATTGCGGCGGCCCGACCAGCGGCGCCGCGACCGGCGTGAGCCCACAGAATTGCAACTTGTATCGGGACAACCCACCCTTTTTCGGAAATATCGAGACCGAGCTCGATGGCCTTACCGTCGTACTGACGCTGACGGCGCCCGTCACGGCTGGACAAGTCAACACGATCCAGCTTGGCATTGCGAATTCGTCCGATTCGTACGCGGATTCGGCAGTGTTCATACAACAGGGAAGCTTGCAATCGGCTCCATGATATTCCGCTGACAACAAGACAGTTTCCATCACACGCGCTAGAGGAGGATAGTTTATGGACAGACGTGATTTCTTGCAGGGCGTCGCAGCCGCGACGACCGCATGGGCGGTCAAAGACGTGGCGTTCCCGACCGAGGCTTCCGCTCAGACCGCCCCTGGTCAGCAACTGGTCACCCAGCTCTGGTCGCGCCACCTGCAGTGGGTCAGCACCCAGGCACAGGCCCAGTCCGACCCCTTTGGGACCGGCGTCAAGGTGGGTCAAGCCTGTCTGGCTTCGGGATTCGCCGCAGTCGACCTTACCGTGCGCTCCGACGGCCACGTGCTGCCGCAGAACGTGGCCACGGTGCTGCCGCCAATGCTTAATGGCATTCGCAGCACGGGCTGCATCTGCGATCAGATCGGGAACAACATCGCGCCGTCGAGCGACCCCACGGACACGTCCTGGATCGCGAGCCAGTTCGTGAACGAGATTCTGTCGGTGGCAGGCGCCAACGGCATCACGAAGTACCGCTGGTACAACGCAGGTGGCCCCAGTTTCCCGGCCAATACGTTCGGCCAGACCATGACCAACCAGCTCGATGGCTTCCGGATAAACATGCGTCGTCTGGCGGCGATCAACGCGCAGAACGGTCTGTGCGGCGTGGCGCATACGCATTCGGGCAATCTCGGCACTTCGGTTTACGACATCCTCTATGCGATGCAGGGCATCGACCCCGCCCAGATCGGCATCAATCTCGCCATTGGCCACACAGCAGACGCTGCGCCGGGGGTGACATGGCAGTTGGAGATGCGTCGCGCGATGCCGTATATCAAGGGCACGGCGCTGCAGGATCTGAAAGGCACAATCAACTCCACTACCGGCGCGCTGAGCACCTCCACCGTCCAAAGCACCGGCGCGACCGGCACCGGAGCCGGCATAATCAACTGGGCCACGTTCTTCTCGCTGCTGAGGCTGGGCGGCTACAGCGGCCCCGCCGAGGCGCAGATCGAATACAGCATCACGGGCGCAAACGGCACCACGGTGAGTCTCAACAACGCTTTCTTCGCTGACAATGCACAATTCACTAGTGGCAATCTGACGCCGGCGATCATGACTGCGACCATGAAAATCGAATCCGACTTCTACCGGCAACGGGCCCTGGCCGGCGGTTGGACCGCGGCGCAGATCATATGAACCTGGCATGGCGCGCGGCCGGTGCGCCATGCTTCGACGAGCGGGCGCGTGCTTTTCAGGCGGGCGTCCTTGTCGTTTTGGGCCAGCAGTGATGGGTGCAAGCAGTGATGCAACGTCCCCTAGCGGTGATCAGCGGCGTCGGGCTGGCGGTAGCGCTGGCGCTGTGGGCCTGGTTGCCCGTCGACCACGGCGTCGTCGATGTCCGCAGCGGCAAGGCGAGCGCGAAACCCCGCCTGCGTTCTGCAGGGCCGTCCGCTTCGCTTGACTGGCGAACGCCAACAACGCCAACAACGACGCCGTCTGTGTCGGTGTCGACGCCGCCGCCATCTGCAACGCCCCTGTTTGCCGTGCCGATCACGGTGGCGGCTCCGCAGAAGGCGCTTGTCGGCGAGACGAACGATCTGGTCCTCAGCGTAGGCGCGAACGCAGGCGTCGGCGAGATCAGCTTCACCGTGCGGTTCGATGCCAATGTGCTGCAGGTGCGCGCCGGCTTGGAAGGGGACTGGGCAATGGACCCCCGTCTCAACACACGGTTCGCGGCCGAAATTTCCGACAAGGAAGACCGCGTGCAGATTCGCAGCTCGGTATCGGGCGAGCGGACAGGCATCGCGGGTGGCAGCGTGGCCATTGTGCGATTCCAGGCCGTTGCCCCGGGCACCACGTCAGTGCTGATCACCGACGTGATGGTCAAGGACTTGACCGGCAGATGGATAGCGTCTGCAGTCTCCGCTTCGAATCTGCCAATGACGGTGTATTCCGTGCCACCGCAGGCCGAGGCCTGGCGCCAGCGCGGCGCCGTTGCCGTGGAACCGCCCACCGAAACCGCCGAAGACGGCGACTAAGCCCAACGCAACTTCAACGCTGGCCGCTTCTGCGTTTGTGTGTTTGCGCACTTTCACAAGGGCGGCGTTACGCGGTCTCAAGCACCAGGCCCGGTGCGCTGGAATGTGACAGGGAGCTGGCCAAGCACCGCATGCTGGCGCCGCTCGTTGCTCCCCTGTTGGTTTGACTACAGAGCCTCAGCCGCTGAACTTGATTGCGTAGCCCCACGAGTCCAATCCGCCCGGGATGGCGTTGAACGACAACGTGATGCGGCGCTCGCCCTGATTGGGCGGCACGGCGTGCAGCACGTAACTCGGAAACAGCACCAGGTCGCCCGGCGCCGGCGCCGGGCTGACCCATCTGTCGGCATTGAATGGCGTCGGCGTTATGTTGGCGTGTTCGTGCTTGAACAGAAACTCGGTGCCACCGGACGACTTCATGAACACGGTTTGGGAACCCGGGTGCGTGGGTGTCAGGTAGACCACGCCCGATACAAAGCTGTTGGCGTGGTTGTGCACGGTCTGCAGGCCGCCGGTGTCCAGCACATTGACCCACATCTCCTTGATGGCCCAGTCGAGTCGCTCACCGAACATGAGCGCGCCCATGTCGACGATCTTGGGTGTGATCACCGTCGCGGCTTCCACCAGCAGCGGACTGTCGCCGGGACGCAACATCGCGGTGTGCGACAAATTGTCGGACGCCTTGTTGGCGTCCAACGCCGACGCGCTGAAATGCTGCACCAAGTCATCCACCAGGCGCGCGCTCAGCGTGCCCGGCGCGCGCAGGAAAGGAATGGGGAACAGGCCGAATACTTCATCCATGCCGCCCATTATCACCGCGTCGGCGGGTACTGATCTACCAGTACCCGTTGGTGGCCAGAATCCCATATCAAACGCAACGGGCGTGGCGTCATCCAACCTTCATTCCGCACGCCAGCGTCCCGGCTCGAGTTACCGATAAGGGTGCCAACTGCATTCATCATGGTTCGAAACGTCGTGCTGTTGATCGTGTTCCCAACCAATACGCGGTTGCTAGTTGATGCGTTGACGGGCAGACAGAACTTCAGCGATGGAACCCACACAGTTCCTGCGCCTCACTGCAGGTAGGTAGGCAGTATCCCCAGCAGGTGCAGTAACACGCCGACGCAACCGCCGACCAGCGTGCCGTTGACGCGGATGTATTGCAAGTCTTTGCCGATCTCGAGCTCGATTTTTTCAGACACGTCTCGCGCGTCCCAGCTCTTCACGACTTCGGTGATGAGCAGGGAGATTTGGTGCCTATGGGCAAGCATCAGCGTCTCCAATGCGCCTTCCAGCCACTTGTTCAGTTTGCTCTGCATCGCTTCGTCTCTGACGAGTCCGGAGCCGAGCGCGTTTAATAGCGACGAGACGCCTCCGCGTAGCCGCGATCGATCGGATGCGACGTCGGCGAGGATACGGTTCTTGATGTCGTTCCAGAGTGCTGCGTAGTAAGGCTTGCCACGCAGGTGCTCGATGATCTGACGCTTGATCGCCTCGCCGCGCGCGTGCATTTCTGGCGATGTCTTCAGGTCTTCGATGAGCTTGCGGGTCGCATCCGCGAATTGCATGCGCAGCGGATGTTGAGGATCGGCGATGACTTCCTGCAGTAGAGCAACAATGCCGCTGACAAAGCGATCGACGACGTATCGGTCGAAAAATTCCGGTGTGTATTTCGACGCCTCGCCGAATTTTTCCAGGATCAGCGCTTGATTGGCGGCAATTGATCGTTCGATCCATCTGACGGCATCGTCGAACAGCGCATGGTACTGCTCGCCGGAGATAACGAGCTCGAGCGCTTCGCCTGCGACAGGTGCAAGGTTGATCTTCTCAAGCTCGCCCAGCAGGGTGCGCGTGAGGAATCGTGTCACATCCTCGTCCTCGAACATCGTCAGCACGCGCGGGACCAGACTGCAGATGCCGCCTGCAGCACGATCACCGTTGGCACCCTCGGCCAGCCAAGTCCCGCTAGCCTTGGCGAAGTTAATCCGGGCGAGGCGCTGCATCACGTTCTCAGGGGTGAGGAAATTCTCCTCCACGAAGCGGCCAAGACTCTCGCCGATGCGGTCCTTGTTGCTCGGAATGATCGCCGTGTGCGCAATCGGCAATCCCAGGGGACGGCGAAACAGTGCAACGACGGCGAACCAATCAGCGAGCGCGCCTACTACGGCTGCCTCGGCGAAGGCCTTGGCCCATGCTGTCCAAGGATGTACGGCAATCGTGAACGACGTTGCAGCGAGCAACGCCACCATCGTGAGCAGCAGCGCCAGGGCGACCCTCTGCATTCGCCGCAGATTTTCGAGTTTTGCCACGTCGACGCCACTTTTCCATCGCGTTTGCATGTCCTGCCTCGTGCTATGTCCGAAGAGTTCAGGGTAGAACCCGCACTACCGTGCGCGCAAGCCTCCCGCCTCGAAGCGGAGGCGGGCGTGGTGATTGCACGCTGACCAGCTCCTTACTATCCTGCTAGCGGTAAGGATATGGGGCGAGCCATGAACTACCAAGCCCGAATCGGTGATCTTTATCGGTCGGTCATCGTTACGCCGCGCCGTGGCTGAATACATGGATCGCTATCGCCGAGAACGCAACCAATAGGGTCTTGCAGACCGCTTGATCCAGGCGCCTGCGGTGGGGCTGTAATTAAGGCGCAATCTATCGCCAAGCGCGGCTCGGTGAAACACTGAATTTCTGCTAACGCCAAGCGGCGGGAGCGGCGTCGACTACGCATTTGGCTAAAACGTCCAGTCGATTCCATCAACCTGTGCCTCGTGAACACGCGTTACACTGCGTCGACCGCAGCTCGCTAGTGCCCGAACAATGGAAACTGGAGGTTGCCGATGAAGGGAGACTTTTCGCGCGATAGTTTTGACGCCGATAGGCGCTACGGCGGAGTCCTGTTTCAACAGGGTCGCGTCCAGCTCGATTCTGATCAAAACGAGAATGTTGCAATCCATAGGCAACTGTCACGCTCCATCGTGCGCGACCTCATCGGAGCGCATGGTGGCCCGGATAGCTGCCTCGGCTTCGAATGCATCGCCAGCCAAAGCGCATATCGGGAATGGTGGGGCCGCCAAAGCGGAGATCGCGACAGCTCATCATCCGATTTTTCAAATGACATGGACTGGCAGCACGACTTTCTCCTCACTCCTGGGCATTACTATGTCGGCGGCGTGCTGCTGGAGAACCAAACGATCGCGAGGTACTCGGACCATGCCGACCCCGGAACCCGCGGCTTACTGAACGATCGCCAGGATGTCGTCGTCTTCCTCGAGGCATTCGAGCGCGTCGTAACGGCGCTCGATGATCCCGGACTTCTCGAACCTGCGCTGGCCGGAGCAGATACAACCGTACGTGTGAAAGTCGATTGGCAGATCCGGCTTGACGGGTTCCCCAGCGAGTTGACATCTGAGCCCGATGGTCGCGCGTGTCCTCCGAGACGCTACGGCT
>Ga0070713_100000300_pt1 | contig 32770 bp, 30 predicted proteins | sample LARL82metaG_FD_65465 | JGI IMG/M metagenome (GOLD analysis project Ga0070713, IMG submission 65465) | Corn, switchgrass and miscanthus rhizosphere microbial communities from Kellogg Biological Station, Michigan, USA - LAR L8-2 metaG | ecosystem: Host-associated > Plants > Roots > Rhizosphere ... | reverse complement strand
CGACGGTCTCGGGCATGGGGGATATCCTCGCACTTCACGCCGGGCTGGCAGGTCTGAGTCATCCTGTAGGCGCCATGAAGGCCCCCGTCCTCTGCCTTGACTGCCACGAGCAGTACATGGACCTCGACCTGACCAAGGACCACCAGCACCTGGTCTGCCCGGGCTGCGAGATGGTCTGGTGTGCCATCTGCATCGCCCGGGTCGAGGTCAAGATCAGCGACGAATGGCTGAGGCGGGCCCGGGTGGCCCACCTGAACTAGAGCGTTCGGTGGGCGCACCCGGGCGGCATCGAGGCCGGCGGCTGGCCTAGCCCTCCTTCCCCGCCTCCTCCACGGCGCGCTGCTGCAGCTCGGCGACGATGGTCGGGTCGGCGAGGGTGGTGGTGTCGCCGAGGTGGCGCTGCTCGGCGATGTCGCGGAGCAGGCGGCGCATGATCTTGCCGCTGCGGGTCTTGGGCAGGTCGGGGGTGAAGGAGACCCACTTGGGCATGGCGATCTTGCCGATCAGCTTGGCCACGTGCTCGCGCAGCTCGCCGATCAGCTCGGTGGTCTCGTCGTAGCCGGTGCGCAGGGTGACGAAGGCGGCGATGGCCTGGCCCGTGTCCGGGTCACTCTTGGCCACAACCGCGGCCTCGGCGACGGCGGGATGGTCGACCAGCGCGGACTCCACCTCGGTGGTGCTGATGCGGTGGCCGGCCACGTTCATGACGTCGTCGACGCGGCCCATGAACCAGAAGTAGCCGTCCTCGTCGATGCGGGCTCCGTCGCCGGCGAAGTACATGTCGCCGTACTTGGCCCAGTAGGTCTGCTTGTAGCGCTCGTCGTCGCCCCAGATGCCGCGCAGCATCCCCGGCCAGGGCTTCTTGAGCACCACGTAGCCGCCGCCGCCGAGCGGCACGTCCTTGCCCTGCTCGTCGACGACGCCGGCGACGATACCGGGCAGCGGCCTGGTCGCCGAGCCCGGCTTGGTGGTGGTGACGCCGGGCAGCGGCGAGATGAGGATGCCGCCCGTCTCGGTCTGCCACCAGGTGTCGACAACCGGGGTGCGATCGCCGCCGATGTAGTGGCGGTACCACATCCAGGCCTCGGGATTGATCGGCTCACCCACGGTGCCGAGCACACGCAGCGAGGAGAGGTCGTGCTGGCCGGGGAACTCGTGGCCCCACTTCATGAAGGTGCGGATCGCCGTCGGCGCGCAGTACAGCACCGTCACCTTGTACTTCTCGACCATCGACCACCAGCGGTCCTTGCCGGGGTAGTCGGGCGTGCCCTCGTACATGACGCTGGTGCAGCCGTTGCCGAGTGGTGCGTAGACGATGTACGAATGCCCCGTCACCCAGCCGATGTCGGCGGCGCACCAGTAGATGGTGTCGGGCTGGATGTCGAACACGTAGTCGTGGGTGAACATCGCGTAGAGGAGGTAGCCCGCGGTGGTGTGCTTGATGCCCTTGGGCTTGGCCGTGGTGCCGCTGGTGTACAGGGTGTAGAGGAGATCCTCCGACTCCATGCGCTCCGGCTCACAGGTGGCCGGCTGGTCGGCGATCAGCTCGTGGTACCAGTGGTCGCGCTGCGGGTGCATGTCGACGTCGCCGCCGGTGCGGCGCACCACCACCACATGCTCGATGCTCGGCGCGCCGGCGATGGCGTCGTCGGTGTTGGCCTTGAGCGGCACGCGGTTGCCGCGGCGCCAGCCCTCGTCGGCGGTGATGATCACCTTGGCCTGCGCGTCGTTCATGCGATCGCGCACCGCGTCAGCGCTGAAGCCGCCGAACACCACCGAGTGCGGCGCACCGATGCGTGAGCAGGCCAGCATGGCCGCCGGCAGCTCGGGGATCATCGGCATGTAGATGCCGACCCGGTCACCGCGCTGCACGCCCAGGCTCTTGAGGCCGTTGGCCAGCTTGCAGACCTCGTCGAGCAGCTCCTTGTAGGTGACCGCGCGGGTGTCGCCGGGCTCACCCTCCCAGTGGTACGCGACCTTGTCACCACGGCCGGCTTCGACGTGCCGGTCGAGGCAGTTGTAGGACACGTTGAGCTGTCCGCCCTCGAACCATCGGGAGAACGGCAGGTCCCAGCTGAGCACCTTGTCGAAGGGCTTGTACCAGCTGACGTACTTCTCCGCCTGGCGCTTCCAGAAGCCTTCGAGGTCCGCCTCGGCCTCGCGGTGGAGGCTGTCGTCGGTCACCTTGGCTCGCTTGCGGAACTCCGCGGACGGCGGGAAGGACCGTCCCTCCTGCAGCAGGGCCTCGATGGTCTTGGCCTCGACTGCCATGGTGCGTTCTCCTCGTGTTCCAACCGGGGCACGCTCCATATTGCTCCCGCCGAACCGGCGGTGCCAGCGTCAGGGTCGCAGGCGGCGGCGCGCCGGGGCGGCTGCCGGCTTGCCCGAGGCGGGCTTGGCCTTGGCCTTGGCAGCCTGCAGGCCCGCCACGCGAGTGGCCCCGGCGGGGCCGACGAAGGGCGCCAGGGCCAGGTAGGTCAGCTCGGGATGGAGCTCACCGAGCCGCTCCGCACCCTCGGTGACGATGCGCCGGTAGATGACCTCGTAGATGCCGCCGACGGTGGCCTCCGCCACGATGGCCGGCGCCCGGTGCTCGGGTACCTCGGAGCGCGAGGGATCAAAGAAGGTGTGGAAGGCGCGCAGCGCGGCATCCCGGTGCTCGATGGCCACCGGGCCCGCGGCGAGGACCTCCACGATGCAGGCGCGGGCGTAGGCGGGTTCGGCGGCCAGCGCCTCGAGCAGCACGCGCAGGCCGGCGCTGATGCGCTGCGGCCAGGTGCGCTCCGCCTCGTAGGCTCCCACCGCCCCCTCGAGCAGGCGGCCGAAGACGGTGTCGTAGGTGGCGATGAAGCAGTCCTGCTTGTCGGCGAAGTGCTCGTAGAAGGTCTTGCGCGAGACCCCGGCCAGCTCCAGGACGTCGGCGACGGCGGTGGCGTCGTAGCCCCGCTCGGCCACGGCGTGGGCCATGGCGTCGAGGATGCGGTTGCGCTGGGACTGGGCCACGAACTCGCGCGAGAAGCGGTGCCGGCCGCCGGGGAGCTGGCGGCCGCCTCGGGGCAGGGCGCGTTCGTACCGCTCGAGATCCTCACGCCTCTCGTCCTGCGCGGTCATGCGGCGCTCCCGGCGTCAGCGACGTCGAGATCCATACGCCGCGCATCGTACTCGCTGCGACGGTGGCGAGTGATTCGTCCGGTGCGTTCGCGCGCCCGGCGCATTTGACCTTCAGAAATACGGTTGGCTATGATGTCCGATCGGCGGTCCGACGAGGGCTGCGGAACGGCACCCAGTTGGAAGGGAGAGCACTCATGCACCGGACCATCCGCATCTGCTGCGCGGGCGCATGCGTGCTGGGCACGCTGATGCTGCCCGCCTGGCCGGCACCGGCCGTCGCCGCCACCACCGGCGGCACCGCCTGCGAGTTCCAGGCGGTGATCCAGTTCGACAGCCCTTACCTCACCGCGATCCCTGCGCCCTTCACCTCGAACATCGTCGGTGGGCTCAGCCAGTCCGTTCCCGGCCTGGCCGCCTGCAGCTCCACGGTCGGCGGCGCACCGGCGGGCACGCCGGTCATGGATGCCGGCGACGCCTATTCGGTCACCGTCAGCGGCACCGATCCCATCACCGGCGACTGGAGCGTCACCTACGCGCTGCCCGAGTCCGCGGGCTACGGCAGCTGTGCGCTGTCGACGTCGAGCGGCACGCTGATCGCCGACTGGCCGGACGGAACCCACACGGTGGTCGACTACTCGACGATCGGCGCCGGACCGGTCTGGCTCTTCGGTGGCCAGGTCGCGGCGGCGGCAACGCTGAACCAGGTCGCCTCGACGGGCACACCGCCGGCCGGCACGCCGTCGACGTACACCGTGAGCAGCGACAACGCGGCCTTCCCCACGCAGACGCAGGTCGGCGGCGCCACCTCCTTCATCAGTGAGATCGGCGATCCCACCTGTTCGGCGACCACCTTCGGCGGTGCCGAGGGGTCACTCGAGTTCAGCACCAACGGCTCCTGACCGACCGCTGCGGCAGGCGTCGAGTCGCGCCGCGCGATGGGCCGCGCGTGAGCCGATGAACGGGGCCAGGGCCAGGTAGGTCAGCTCCGGCATCAGCCCCATCAGCGTCTGCGGACCGTGCGCCACGATGTGCCGGTAGATCACCTCGTAGATGCCGCCCACGGTGGCCTCGGCGACGATGCGCGGGGCACCGTGGTCGGGCACCTCGGGCCGCCGCGAGTCGAAGACGGGGTAGAAGCCGCGCAGCAGCGAGTCGCGCAGTTCGAAGGCGCGAGGTCCGGCGGCGAGCACCTCGATGATGCCGGCTCGCGCGTAGGCCGGCTCGGCCGCGAGTGGTGCGACGAACGCCTCCAGCCCGGCCGCGATGCGATCGGGCCAGCGGCGGCGGCTGAGATATGCGCTCCAGGACGCGCCGAGCAGGTCGGAGAAGATGGTCTGGTAGGCGACGAGGAAGCAGTCCTCCTTGCCGGTGAACTGCTCGTAGAAGGTGCGGCGCGAGACGCCCGCTAGTCCCAGGACGTCGGCAACGGACGCCTTGTCGTATCCCTTGGCCGCCACGGCGCGGGCCACGGCGTCGAGCATGCGCTCGCGCTGGGAGCGGACCACGAACTCGCGCGAGAAGCTGTGGTTTCCGGCGGGCAGCTTGCCACCCTGTCGAGGTCGCGCGGACACGCCGAGGACGTCCGCCGATCCCGCGGTCAGCGGAGCGGCGGCGGGGGCGAGGCGTGGTTGACCATCAGACACAGGGTTGTCTATGATAACCTCGACAAGTTGGAGGAAGGACGCGCGGGCTCCAGCCTTCTCGGCCTCCGCGCGATGACATGGCGGGCCAATCCCATGGATGCCGAGCTGGCGACAACGCCGCATGGACTCTGGGAGGCGGGGGCCGACGCCGTGGCGAGCCACGTGCCCGCCGCGCGCGACAGGGTTCGCGAGGCACTTCTCACCGCGGTGGTGGCAGAGGTGGCCGACGTCGGCTGGGATCGCGCCACGGTGGCGGGCATCTGCCGCCGCGCCGGCGTGCAGGTCGCCGATTTCGACGCGCAGTTCGGCGACAAGCACGACTGCTTCGCCACCGCGGGACGGATCTTCGTGGACGAGCTGCTCGCCAGCATCCGAGCGGCGCTGCGCGGCGTCGAGGAATGGGAGGCCGGCGTGCGTGCCGCGCTCGGCGCCCTGCTCACCTATCTCGCGCACCATCCGCAGGAGGCGCGCGCGTTTCTCGTCGAAGCGCTGATGGCCGGACCGGAGGCGCTGGCCAACCGCGACATCGCACTGCGCAGCTTCGCCAGCTTCCTCGCCGCGCGGCAGCTGGCACTGCGCGACCCGGCGGGCGGCCCCAGCGCGCTGGTATCGGAGGCGACCGTCGGCGGCATCTACGGCATCGTCGCGCGTCGCGTGCGCGACGGGCAGATCGACTCGCTGCCGGAGCTGCGCTCCGCGCTCGCCTACTTCCTGCTGGCGCCCCTTGTCGGCTGCCCGCGGGCCCGGCTCGAGCTGGTCTGAGTCGGCGCCCGCCGGCGATCGCGCCGGTGCGGCTCGGGGACTGTGCAGCAACGATTTCCTCGGCCTCCGGTCGCGCGCTTGACTTTCAGAAACACTGATGGTTATGGTTCATGGAGTGGATCGAACTTGGTTGGGAGGCGGTGCCCTTGGAGGGTTCAGCGAAGTGAGCATTCCGTAGTCCCTCCGCATTTCATTGCGAGAGTTCAAGCCAGGAAAGGGAAGAATCCGTGAAGCGAATCATCATCACCACGCTGGGCGTTGCCCTGGCGGCCGCCGTGTCCGTGCCCCTGTCCGTGCGCAACGTGGCGGCGGTGACGCAGAATGTCTGCACCGTCAACACCTCGCCGTGCCCGAGCGGCAACCTCTACGGCCTCAACATCAACAGCGCCGACAAGCAGTCGGCCAGCCTCGCCTCGGCGCACGCCGTGCTGCACACCAGCCTGGGCGACATCGACTGCACCAACTCCACGGTCAGCGCCCAGTCCAACTCGGACACCAGCAACGGCTCGGTGACCGCGCTCGCCTTCAACAACGGCGGCACCACGCCCTGCACCACCACCTTCTTCGGCAACCCGTCGGCGACGATCACCGTGAACAACCTCCCGTACACGGCGACGGTGGCCCGCGGTGCGGCGTGCCAGGGTGGTGCCACGGGCTGTGACGGCACCCTGACCACCAACAGCATCAACATCACCATCAGGCTGAGCAACGGCATCACCTGCACCACCACCGGCAGCCCGGTCGCCAACCTCTACAACAAGGGCAACGCCAGCGCACCGGTCGGTGGCTCGGGCGCCGCGCACTCGGAGATCGAGTACAAGAACGCCTCCGTGACCGTGAGCGGCGCCTTCTGCCCCAGCAGCGGCACCGAGTCGGCCGTCTACTACAACGTGGGCACCAACCCTGCCAACACCGACCTCTACCTGACCAGCTAGGACCCCGTCGAGGAGCCGCGCCGCGTGGCGCGGCTCCTTTTTCTTTTCCGCACCCGAGGCATCAAGGGAAGAATCAGTGAAGCGAGCTCCCGTCACCGCCGTCCTCGGCGTCGCCCTGGCCACAGCCGTCTCGGTCCCGCTGTCCGTGCGCGACGCGGCGGCCACGTCGCAGCATTTCTGCACGGCGAACATCTCGCCATGCCCGACCGGGGACCTCTACGGCATCGACATCAACGCCGCCGACAAGCTGTCGGGCACTCTCTCCGGCAGCGCCATCCTCCACACCAACCTCGGCGACATCGACTGCATGGCCTCGACGTTCGGCGCCCAGTCCAACTCCGACACCTCGACCAGCTCGATCACGAGCCTGGCCTTCTCCGGCACCAGCATGACGACGCCCTGCACGACCACCTTCTTCGGCAGCCCGACCGCCACCTTCACCGTGAACAACCTGCCGTATGGCTTCACCGTGGTGCTGAGCGGGGCGTGCCAGGGAGGCGCGACCGGGTGCGACGGCACCTTCACCGTGAACAACCTCAACCTCAGCATCAAGCTGAGCAACGGCCTCATCTGCTCCGCGACGGGGAGTCCCGTGGCCAACTTCTACAACAAGGGGAACGTCCACTCCCCCCACCCGCAGACCACGGCGATCGAGTTCAGGAACGCCCCGATCACCATGGGCGGGGGCCTCTGCCCGAGCAGCGCCACCCTCTCGGCGGTCTACGCCCTCACCGGCACCAACCCGGCCGGCATCGACGTCTACCTGACCACCTGAGACGCGCGCGGGCTGAGACGCGCGCGGGCGGGGAGCCCCGGGGTGGCTGCGACACCTTGACGCTGGAGGCCGTCGGACCCAATATGTAGGGGCTCACGGCGTCGACGGGCCCTAGATGTGGGAAAATTGGGGATACGCCGGGGGTAACCTGTGGGTAACCTGGGGGTAACCCGCCCCTCCCGGAACAGCATCCTCCCAACCCAGTACGAGGGCCTCCTGTGGATAGTCCAGTCCCCTTCTCCTCCTCCTCGGACGAATCCCAGCCCGCCGCCCCCGCCGCCGAGAACGGACGCGCCACGGCGCGCCGCTCACGACGGCCCGCGGCGTCGCGTGGCGAGGTCAAGCTCGGCCGCGGCCTGGTCGTCGAGCGGCGCTTCACCACGGCCGGCGTGCACCCCTTCGACGAGGTGCAGTGGGAGAAGCGCTCGGCCGTCATCTCCAACGAGAAGGGAGAGGTGGTCTTCGAGCAGAAGGACTGCGAGATCCCCGCCTCGTGGTCGCAGATGGCCACCAACGTGGTCGTCTCCAAGTACTTCCGCGGCCCGCTCGACTCGCCGCGTCGCGAGACGTCGGTCAGGCAGGTGATCTCGCGCGTCTGCGACACCATCGCGCAGTGGGGCCGCGAGGGCGGCTACTTCGCCTCCGACGAGGACGCGCAGGCCTTCCAGGACGAGCTCACCCACCTGGTGCTGCACCAGAAGATGAGCTTCAACTCGCCGGTGTGGTTCAACGTCGGCGTTCCCGGGACCCGGCCGCAGGCGTCGGCGTGCTTCATCAACAGCGTCGACGACACCATGGAGTCGATCCTCACCCTGGCCAAGACCGAGGGCATGCTCTTCAAGTACGGCAGCGGGACCGGCACCAACCTGTCGCCGATCCGCTCCTCGCAGGAGAACCTCGCCGGCGGCGGCACGGCCAGCGGCCCGGTGTCCTTCATGCGCGGCTTCGACGCCTTCGCCGGCGTGATCAAGAGCGGCGGCACCACCCGGCGCGCGGCCAAGATGGTCATCCTCAACGTCGACCATCCCGACGTCGAGGAGTTCATCTCGTGCAAGGTGACCGAGGAGCGCAAGGCCTGGGCGCTCATCGACGCCGGCTACGACGGCTCCTTCACCGGCGAGGCCTACGGCTCCATCTTCTTCCAGAACTCCAACAACTCGGTGCGCGTCACCGACGACTTCATGCGCGCGGTGCTCGAGGACAAGGAGTGGCACCTGCACGCCGTCACCGATCACGACCGCATCCTCAAGACGGTGCGCGCGAGCGAGCTGATGCGCTCCATGGCCGAGTGCGCCTGGCAGTGTGGTGACCCGGGCATCCAGTACGACACCACCGTGAACGACTGGCACACCTCCGCGAACAGCGGCCGCATCAACGCCTCCAACCCCTGCTCCGAGTACATGTACCTCGACGACTCGGCGTGCAACCTGGCCTCGCTGAACCTGATGAAGTTCCTCGGCGAGGACGGCGCCTTCGACGTCGACGGCTTCCGCCACGCGGTGCACATGACCATCACCGCGCAGGAGATCCTGGTCGGCAACGCCTCCTATCCGACGCCGAAGATCGCGGAGAACAGCGAGAAGTTCCGGCCGCTGGGCCTCGGCTACGCCAACCTCGGCGCCCTGCTGATGGCGCGCGGCGCGCCCTACGACTCGCCGCTGGGCCGCGACATCGCCGCCTGCGTCACCGCGATCATGACCGGCGAGGCGTACGCGCAGTCGGCGCGCATCGCCCGGGAGATCGGGCCCTTCGAGGGCTTCGCCGTCAACCGCCAGCCCATGCTGCGGGTGATCGGCAAGCATCGCGAGGCGGCGTACCGCATCTCCACCGAGAACGTCGAGCAGCCGCTGGTGCAGGCGGCGCGGCGCGGCTGGGACGAGGCGCACGAGCTGGGCGCGGTGCACGGCTACCGCAACGGCCAGGCCACCGTGCTGGCGCCGACCGGGACCATCGGCTTCATGATGGACTGCGACACCACCGGCGTCGAGCCCGACATCGCGCTGGTCAAGTACAAGAAGCTGGTCGGCGGCGGCATGCTGAAGATCGTCAACGGCACCGTGCCGCTGGCACTGCAGCGCCTCGGCTACGGCGAGGCGGTGGTCAACGACATCGTCGCCTACATCGACGCCAACGACACCATCGAGGGCGCGCCGCACCTGCGCGAGGAGGACCTCGCCGTCTTCGACTGCGCGTTCCAGCCGGCCAAGGGCAAGCGTTCCATCGCCTGGCAGGGGCACGTGCGCATGATGGGCGCGGTGCAGCCGTTCCTCAGTGGCGCCATCTCCAAGACGGTCAACATGCCGTCGGATTCCAGCGTCGACGACGTCGAGCAGGCGTACATCGACGGCTGGAAGATGGGGTTGAAGGCGCTGGCCATCTACCGCGACGGTTCGAAGCGCTCGCAGCCGATGGCCACCACCATGGACAAGACCACCGGTGCGCGCGTCGCCCAGCAGACGGTGATCGTCGAGCGGCCGCTGCGCCGGCGCCTGCCCGAGGAGCGCCAGGCGCTCACTCACAAGTTCGCCATCCAGGGCCACGAGGGCTACATCACCGTCGGCCTCTACGAGGACGGCTCGCCCGGCGAGATCTTCCTCAAGATGGCCAAGGAAGGCTCGACGGTCTCCGGCCTGATGGACTCCTTCGCCACCGTGGTGTCCATGTCGCTGCAGTACGGCGTGCCGCTGCAGGCGCTGGTCGACAAGTTCGCCCACTCGCGCTTCGAGCCCTCGGGCTTCACCGGCAACCCGGAGATCCCGATCGCCAAGTCGATCATGGACTACATCTTCCGCTGGCTCGCCTCGCGCTTCCTGCCCTGGGAGGAGCGCGACCGCCTCGGCATCATCCGCCGCGACGGCACCGAGGCGGGACAGGAGCCCGCTGTCGACACGCGCGTCGCGATTGCCGCCCCGCGTGGCTCCGCGGCTCCCGCTGCCGCGCCGACCGAGGCCGCGCAGCTCACGCCGGTGCCCGTCGTGCAGCGCGCCGCGCCCACCGCGTTCCTCAACCAGGAGGACGCCCCATCGTGCAGCGACTGCGGGTCGCTCATGGTGCGGTCGGGCGCCTGCTACAAGTGCCTCAACTGCGGCGCCACCAGCGGCTGCAGCTGATTCCGTAGCACATCACCCTCTGGCCGGGGGCTTGGTCGCGTGGCGGCCAGGCCCCTGGCGTCATTTCATCTCGTGTTCTCTCCTTCTCCCTCGTCGAGTGACCCACGGAAAAAGGAATCGCCAAAATGGTTACCGCATCGCCTTGGAGAGTGCTCTGGCTTGAGCCGGCGGGCTCGCACCTGCTTGAAGCACCGCACTTGGGCGAGTACGATGCGGTGGTCCTCGATGACCAGCCAGCGTCCATAGATCGCCATTTCGCCGCCCTGCCCCCGGGAAAGGCGGAGACGCTGCCTCGACAAACAGCCAAGGAGCTGCAGCACCACCTGCGCCAAAGGTGTGGCGAACTCTGCCAGTTGCTCATCAGTGGTGGCGTCCTGGTGGTCCGCCTGCGCGCTCTCGCTGGAGTGCACTCCACTTACCAGGGAATGCTCGACCTGTATCCCACGACCGATGAGGTCTGCCTTTCGAATTGGTGGATCCCCGCTGCTACTCGCCTTTCCAACTTGATGCGTGCCGAGCAGCAGATCATCTCTGCGGCTACCGGTGATCGGATCCTGGTTGAGGAACCCCATCACTGTTTCGAGCCATACTTGATGACCGCCAGATATGCGGCCGTGCTTGAACCGCTGGTCTTCTCCGATCCCAACGACCGCCCTGAGGTGCTGGCGCGCAACCGCGTCGGGAATGTCGTTGCCTGTCAGATCGACGTTGGGTCTGGTTGCATACTACTTCTGCCGGCTGATGGCGATCGTGACGTTCTGGAAGGGAGCCTGTCGGATCTCCTTCTTCTGCGTCGCGGCTACGAGCAATCGTGGCGGGTACCAGAGGAGAACGCCTTGCTGCAGCGGTATGGAGTAGCGGCCGAGCACATGCGGACCGAGCGACGACTGGTTCTTAACGGCCTCGATCGGGTACATCGGCGTAAGGCACGCGTCTTCGAGGACACGGACGTCAGGCGGGTCCTCTCTCGCCTTGAACACGCGACCAAGTCGTCGACCTCAGCCAAGACCAGCCTAACGGATCTCTACAACTTGGTAGAAATAATCAAGGGACGCCTGGGCGGTGGGGACGAGGGCCTCATCAACACCCTCGGGATCTCGCGGACGACACTGGAGGCGGTGAAACGCCCCGCCAATGACAAGCATCTCGACGTCCGGCACTCGACGACGGGTGAACCTCAGGAGCTCAAGTCGGAGACAGTCCTTGGAGCTTTGAAGGCGGCCGAGGAGATCGTGCAAACGTTCATCGACCACCTCTATAATGCCAGCGGCTAGCGCCGCTGCCCAGCAAGAGTCCGAGCTGGCCGCACGCACGACCATTGCAAAGCTGGCCGCCCTGGTGCTCCTCCACAACCACGCAGCCTTCGTGCAACTTTCAGACGGACGTCGGCAGTTTGGCTACCGGAAGCCATGAGCGCACGCGATCAGGCTCGCTTGCCACTACGCACCAGCGTGACGTCGCGGTCGGGACCACAGACACCACGGCTATTTTCCGGCAAACTGGGACCGCAACTGGCGTGGCAAATCAGCGAAGCCAACCGCGCGCTCGCCAACGGCTACTTCATCCGGCATGCGAGACGCGGTCGCCGACAAGCCGACCTCATCGCCGAGCGTATCGACCGACTGTTCGGAGTGGTCCACGCCTTCGCCGGGATCGAATACTCAGCGGCGAAGCTCCATGACATCACCGAAGCCCTCAATCGTGAGGAATTCCCGTTCGTCAACCGGACCCCTCGCAACCGCTTCGAGTGGCACCGCGGCTACTATGCTCGGTTCGCCAGTCGTTCCGACCCAGCGACCGCGCTCGACTTCGAGACACACGCAGCGATCTGGTGGAGTCGCGCATTGCTTGACCGCGTGGCGCGAGCGCGCCAACGGGCGCTCGTCGACACCCTCGGAAAGCGCGACGCGCGAGTCGTCAACCAGGCACATCAGGTTTTCTTGCAGACTTGGCGACCGTACTCACGGTGGCTGGCGAACCACAGCCTGCATCAGGCCGGCCTTGCGGGCAATTTCACGGCCCTGTGGTTGCGAGGCAAGCCCCGGGAGGTATGGATCCAGATTCCCGATGCTCCCCTTGCGCCGCTGCGTGATGGCGACCAGACTGAATTCGCTGGCCAGTTCAGGGCACAGGACGTTGTCACATCGCTGCACGGTGATGCCGCCGTCTACGTGGAGCGAATTGTCGTCCGGTGTGTTGCTACGCTGTGGCAACTGGCGGAGCGCGATGACAAGGCGGGTTGGCCCAAGCCGCCTACCGGGCGTGGCAACGGGCGCGCGCGCATACGCGCATAGATGAGTGCGAAGTCGCCGCCACCACATGACCCCATGATCGAGGAGTTGAGCGCCGCCCGCCGGGGCCGCCTGGGCCTTCCATCCACAGCAGGCGGCCAGCGGGAACCCACCGGGCACAATGACCGGCATGACCGAATACTGGGAGCCCCGGACGGAAGCAGACCTAGAGGCGGCCAACACCCAGGGTCTCCTCAGGGAGACGCACATCTTCGACGCAAAGAAGCAGCCGCCGCCCTCGCACAAAAACGAGAGCATCGCCACCGACTTCGCGTGCTTTGCTATCGATGGAGGCCGGATCCTCTATGGAGCCGACCAGCCCAAGTCTAATGGTCCTACGACGCTCACTCCCTTCGATACCTCCGGACTCGCCGAGCGGCTCGAACTGATTGCCCGCAGCGGCCTCATCGACCCTCCTCTGCGCATCCGGTGCGAGGACATCCCGTCCGTGACGAAGCCAGGGCTCGGTTATCTCTTGGCGGTGATCCCGCGGAGTCCCGATGCACCGCACCAAGTCGGTAGCCAGTACCGGGGGAGATCGGACCGGACCAACATGGTTCTCTCCGACGTCGAGGTGCGACGGATCATGGCGGAGCGCGAGGAGCGGCAGCGGGACATCGCCGCTCTTCTTCAGGACGAGGTCGCCCGGGACCCGACCGGCCCGGACCTCCGGAACCAAGGGCACCTGTTCGTCGTCGCACAGCCGATCCGGGCCCATCGCCACCTGCTCAGCCGGGCGATCGGCACCCAGGACTGGCAGCTCTGGCTGCAGAGTGAGTTCCGGGAGAGGGTGCTTTCCTTCCAGCCGCCGCAGGGTGCCGGGCCTCTGGATCTCTTTGTGAGCGGCGCGAGTCACCTGACGCCCCGACAGAGCGGCTGGGCGGTCCACACCTACGAGATGGCGCCTGATCGCCATATCCAACCGAACGGCGCCTACCCCGCCAAAGAAGACCAGCTGCTAGACCTTGAGATCCGAGACGACGGTGGTCTGCGCCTCTTCTGCGCCCGGGCCTCCTTCGACTGGCCCAAGCAGGGCAACTTCATCTTCGAGCACTTGATTGTGACGCTCACCCGGCGCATGGCGCGAGCAGCTGCAGCTGTTTCCGACAAGGCTCAATTTCTCGGGGAGTGGGGCTTTGGTTTGGCGCTGAGGGGTATCGGAACTGGGTATATCAACCGCGGCCTCATCTCCGGAAACGTCACCTACAGGGTCGACGATTACGACGAAACCGCGACGGTTTCCACCGAACAGGTGCAGAAGGAACCCGATATCGTCGTCCGTATTCTCCTGACCAGGTTCGCCCGTGGACTCGGGCGTGTGGATTACATCCCTGGCCTTGAGGGGCTCGTGTAACTTGCGGATGCTCTGAGGTTTCTGCCTTCGGCCATCGAAAGTCCGTAGCTTCATCGTCCGCTCGCTGACCGGCGGTCAGTCGTTCGTCGGCAGCTGCCCACCACGTCACTTGTGCGCCATCCGTTGCGCACCCGGCTAGCTGGACTTCAGGAGCGCTCAGTTCGACCAGAATCGGGTCGAAGCTGAACGCTCTCTCCGCGGTTCGGTCGCCTCTGATACAGCATTGCAGCGGTGAGCAATCCGTAGGCGCCACATCGCTACAGGCCGTCACGACTCTCCGCCCCGGCGGCCGTTTCGTGTCACTGTACGCGGCGTTGGACATACGGTGGGAGGTGATCAAGATGGCGGAACGGACCGCCCTGGTTGTTGCGGGTGCGGGTGCCCGCGGTGCGTACGAGGCGGGAGCCCTGTCGACGCTGCTGCCGGCGATGGCCAGGGACGGCGCGACACCGACGCTGCTGTTCGGCACCAGCGCAGGTGCGCTCAACGTCGCCGCTCTGGCCGCGTTCGCCAACGAGACGCCGGAGGCGGCCACGGGCAAACTCATCGACCTGTGGAGGTCGGTGAAGCTCAACCAGGTCGCGTCGGTGCCGAAGAGCCTGATCGGCGACGGCGTGCAGACTCTCGGGCTGTTCTTCGGCGGCCATCCCAAGGTGCGCAGCTTGCTCGACACCCGACGCCTGGCCAGGACCGTCGAGCCGCTCATCCCCTGGGCGCAGCTCCACGACAACGTGCGCAACGGTCCCGTCGACGCGGTGGCCGTGGCGGCGACGTCAGCGGCGACGCAGGGAACGGTGGTGTTCGTCGAGAAGAAGGCGTCGGTGCCGCTCCCCCCGCCGGACACCGCGCGCGACATCGTGTACGTCGAGACCGAGCTGAACGTGGAACACGTGCTCGCCTCGTCGGCGATCCCCGTCGCGTTCCGCGCTGTGGAGGTGACCACGCCCGCGGCGCAGCAGGGCTGGTACCTGGACGGCGGCACGCGCCTCAACGTGCCGATCAAGCCGGCGCTGGCCTTCGGCGCCGACCGCGTCGCCGTGGTGTCCACTCACCCCGACACGTATCCGGCCGCGACTCACAGGGGCGGCGCCGAGCCCGACATCGCGTCGGCGGCTGCGCACCTGCTCCGGGCCGCACTCAGCGACAGCATGATCGAGGATCTGCACACTCTGCAGACCGTCAACCGCCTTGTGGCGCAGGGCGCGCACGCGCCATACAGGCGCGTCCGATTCCTCTTCGCGGGACCTTCGGAGGATGAGCGCAACGCCATCGCGGAGGTCGCGGAGGACGCCTTCGACAGGCAGCTCCACGGCTTCGGCGCCGCTGTGCGCAACCCCGGCCTGTGGTTTCTCTCGCGACTCATCGGCGGTTCTGCCGTCGACCACGGCGACCTGCTCAGCTACCTGTACTTCGACCCCGCGTTCACCGGTCCGGCCGCGCAGCTCGGCGCCCAACACGCCGAGGCGGCGGTCGGCGAACAGCCGGCCTGGCGTCTGTAAGGGCTGGGTCAGCCGATCCCGCCGGCGACCCGGCTGCCTCCGGCCGCCTTGGCGCGGTACATCGCCTCGTCCGCCATCTCGACAAGGTGCTCGGCCGCCTGCCCGTCTTCGGCCAGCGCCCAGCCGATGCTGAGCCCGACCGGCACGGCGACGCCGTCCACCATCATCGGCTCGCCGCACACCGTGCCGAGCAGCTTCTCCGCGACCTGACTGACCGCCGGGGCCGCGATGTCGGGGCAGACGACCAGGAACTCGTCCCCGCCCCAGCGGGCCACCAGGTCGCGCTGTCGCACCGCACCGCGCAGGCGTGCGCCGACCTGCTGCAGCGCGATGTCACCGACGGTGTGGCCGAAGCGGTCGTTGATCCCCTTGAAATTGTCGACGTCGGCCATCATGACCGCCAGCGTCCAGCGCCGGCCCAGCTCGAGCAACTGCTCGGCGAGGCCGCGGCGGTTGAGCAGGCCGGTGAGCGCGTCGGTGCGCGCCGCATCCACAGATCGACCCAGCGCTCCCACCAGGTGCCCGACCAGCTCGTCCTGCAACTCGATGGCGATCTGGGCCTCCATGCGGGTGCGAATCGCCTCGCGCACTTCACCCGGCAGCGCGGCCACCATCTCCACGGGGACTTCCAGCCAGTCGGCAAGACGAGCGACCAGGCGTGCGTCGATGTCGGGTCGAGGCATTGGCGACCTCAGGAGAATTCGCATTCCCGAACCCGCCGCACGGGGTTTCGTGTTTCCGGCACCAATCGTAGCAACGGGGGACGGGCCTTCTCTGTGACGCCTGTGGCGAGGTGGGCGACTGGCAGGGGATGAGGCGTCCCCGTCTGCGCACCGCATAATGCGGGGCCCGCCGGTGCGGCGCCGGCCGCGGATACCCGGAGACCCCAGATGCGACAGCTGACCAGCCTCGACGCCCAGTTCCTGGCCCTGGAGACGCCGCGCCAGTACGGCCACACCTCTGGGCTGGCCGTGCTCGACCCCTCCACGGCGCCGGGCGGCCGCATCGACCTGGCCGACATCCAGCAGCTCATCGTCGAGCGACTGCCCCTGCTGCCGCCGTTCCGCTGGCGCCTGGCCGAGATCCCCTTCGGGCTCGACTATCCCTACTGGATCGACGACCCGGACTTCGACATCGACTTCCACGTCCGCGAGCTGGCCCTGCCCGCGCCGGGCAGCATGGCCCAGCTCAGCGAGCAGGTGGCCCGCATCTTCGCCCGGCCGCTCGACCGCACCCGGCCGCTCTGGGAGCTGTACCTGGTGCAGGGCCTGCAGGGCGGTCGGGTGGGGCTGCTGACCAAGATCCACCACGCGGTCATCGACGGCATGTCGGGCGCGGAGATCCTCGGCGTGCTGCTCGACATCAGCCCCGAGGGACGCGAGGTCCCCGCGCCGCTCAGCGGCAGCAACGGCGACGGGCGGGCGCCCGGCGAGCTGGAGATGCTGCTGCGCGGCCTCAGCGGCCTGGCCCGCTACCCGGTGCGCGCGCTGCGCTCGGTGCCCACCACGCTGCCCAACCTCGAGGACGTCGGCGTCTACGCCGCCCTGCCCGGCGCCTCGCTGGTGGGCCGGGTGGCCCGCGGCGTGCGCCGCATCGTCGACCGCAACTCCGACGTCGTCGACGTGCACCGCGAGCGGCTGGTGCCGCCGCGCACCTCGTTCAACGGACGGGTGTCGGCGCACCGGCGCGTGGTCTTCGGCGAGCTGCCCCTTGATCTGGTCAAGGAGGTCAAGAACGCTCACGGCTGCACGGTCAACGACGTGGTGGTGTCGATCTGCGCGGGCGCGGTGCGCCGCTGGCTGGTCACGCACCGCGAGCTGCCCGACGAGCCGCTGGTGGCGCAGATCCCGGTGTCGGTGCGCACCAGCGAGCAGCAGGGCACCTTCGGCAACCGCATCCTGCTGATGAGCGCGCCGCTCTACACCGACGAGCCCGACCCGGTGGTCCGGCTGCGGCGCACCCACGAGTCGCTGGCGGGCATGAAAGAGCGCCATCGTGCGCTGCCGGCCGACCTCCTGCAGGACGCCAACCACTTCATCCCGCCCGCCGTGTTCTCGCGCGCCGCGCGGCTCACCTTCGCGCTCTCGCGCAACCGGCACATGCGACCGACCTGGAACCTGGTCATCTCCAACGTCCCCGGACCGCAGTTCCCGCTCTACTGCGCAGGCGCGAGGCTGGAGGCGATCTACCCGGTGTCGGTGGTCACCGACGGCTTGGGACTCAACATCACCCTGATGAGCTACGACGGCCGCCTCTTCCTGGGCATCGTGGCCGACCGCGAGCTGGTGCCCGACGTCGACAGGCTGATGCCCTGGCTGGAGAAGGAGCTGGAGGAGCTGCGCACCGGCGTGACACCGCGCCGGACCAGCGCACGTGCCGCGAAGACCACACGCAGCGCGAAGACTTCCCGGCCGCGGGTTCGCACGTCCCGATGATGCAGGCGGTGGTGACCCACGACGAGGGATCGATGCGCGGCGCCGGCGACATCGAGATCTACTGGCAGTCGTGGCAGCCTGCCCAGGCGCACGCCGCGGTGGTGCTGGCGCACGGTGCAGGCGAACACTCCGGGCGCTACGCCCACGTGGGCGCACGGCTGGCCGGCTCCGGCTATGCGGTGCATGCCCTCGACCACCGCGGCCACGGCCGCTCGGCCGGGCGGCGCATGTACATCGACAACATGGGCGATGTTGTGGCCGATCTCGGCACATTCATTCGCAGCGTGCGGGCGCGCCACCCTGGGCAGCCGCTGGTGTTGCTCGGCCACAGCATGGGCGGCCTGGTCGCCCTCGCCTACGCCATCGCCGGGCAGGACGACATCGACGCGCTGGTGCTCAGCGGCCCGCTGGCCGCGCTGGCGGCGGCCTCACCGATGCAACGTCTGGCGGCCCAGGCGCTCTCCGCCATCGCACCGCGCCTCGGCCTCCTTGCCGTCGACCCGAAGCTGGTCAGCCGCGATCCCGACGTGGTGCGCGCCTACGTCGAGGATCCACTCGTGTTCCACGGCAAGCTGCCCGCGCGCACCATCGCCCAGCTCGCCGCCACCGTCAGCCGCTTCCCCGCCGAGACGCCCGCCGTCACCGTGCCCCTGCTGGTCATGCTCGGCTCGGCCGACCGCCTGGTGCCACCCGCAGGCGGACGCATGGTGCACGAGCGCGCCTCCTCCGCCGACAAGACGCTGCTCGTCTACGACGGGCTCTACCACGAGATCCTCAACGAGCCCGAGAAGGACCGCGTCATGGATGACCTGGTGGGGTGGCTCGACGCCCGCTGGCCGCCGGCGGGATGACACGCTGGGCGAGGTGAGCTTGGCGGCGTCGAGCCGTGTCGGGCCCGTCGACGCGCCGTACCATGGGCCGATGACCGGCAGGCAGCCCGTGGCCCACGACCCGATCATCGCCGAGTTGGAGCGCAGCGGCGTGGACTGGCGCCAGCTGCTCGGCCGGCTCCGCATGTCGCCGGATGAGCGCCTCCGCCATCTCGAGGAGTTCATCGAGGACGTGCAGCAGCTACGGCAGGACCTGGCACGATCGCGGTCACAGGCACGCCCCTGATGGAATTCCGGCCGCGGCGGGCACTCGCGCTCCTCGCCGAGCGCGGCGTTGCGTTCGTCGTGGTGGGAGGCATCGCGGCCGCGATGCGGGGTTCGCTCCGCGAGACGACTGACCTGGATGTGCTCGTGGACCGCTCCCCGGAGAACCTGACCAGGTTGGCTGCCGTGCTCACCGAGTTGGAGGCCAGGGTCAAGGGTAGTCCGCGCCCGCCGATGCCCATCGATCCATCCATCCTCATGGGCATGGAGCTGATCACCTTCGACACGACCGTTGGGGAAGTCGACGTCCTCGAGGTCGGCAAGGGCGAGTGGACGTACGAGCGGGTCGTCGGCGGAGCCGAGAATGTGGAGATCGCCGGCGAGATCGTGCGGCTCATCTCGATCGAGGATCTCATCGCCATGAAGCGAGCTGCGGGGCGGCCGAAGGACGTCGAGACGGCGGACGAGCTCGAGGCGCTGAAACGGTTGGAGGGGAAAGAGTTCACAGTGGAGCCCTGATCGTCGACGAGTAGCGTCGCGCCGGCTACGGCAAGGTGGCGCGCGCGAAGACGACGACGGGGCGGTACGGTTCCATGGACGAGCGAATCCCATCCGCGAGGCGTTGCGCGGTCTCCGCTGCGCGCGTCTCACCGATCTCGTCGAGCCAGGCCGCGAACTGCGCCTGGCCGAGGCGGTACTCGACGAGGTGCTCGGCGGTGGTGACGCCGACGTCGACGGGGCGCTCGTCGACCACGATGTCGCGCAGACCCGCGGCGCGCAAGGCGTTCTCCATGGCCGCGGCGTCGCCGAGCACCGGGGCGGCGGTGGCCTTGATGTCGAGGTACCAGTCAGGGCAGGCCCAGCCCTCGGCCCGCACCAGCTCGTCGAGCCGGTCGCGCACCGCGCTGCGGCTGGCGTTGCTGAACACCGCGGCGAGCAGTGCACCGCCGCCGCGGCAGACGCGTCTCAGCTCAGCCAGCGCAGGCTGCGGGTCAACCAGGTGGTTGAGGACGAAGGCGGCCGCAACGTCGTCGACGCAGGCGTCCGCAAAGGGCAGCGTGCGGACGTCCGCCACCACCGCGGGCGGGCGCGAGGGCGCGTTCCAAGCGAGCATGTCGGGTGAAAGGTCGCTGGCGATCACCCTGGCGCCCGCGGCGGCGAGCGCCGCGCTGGCCGCACCCGTGCCCGCGCCGGCGTCGAGCACGATGCGACCGGCGAGCGGGTGCGGGCACATGGCCACCAGCTCAGTGGCGATCGGTCCGTACACACGCATCGGGCCCGCGGCCCAGCGGCGCCCCGAGCGGGCGTAGTGGTCGACGGTCGATTCGCTCATCGCCGTGCAGCGTACTTCCCCTGAGCGGCGCGAGATGCAGTTACACGCCCCGACGGTTGCCGTAGAGCAGCACGTGCAGCCGCGTGGTCAGGTTCCAGCCGCGCGCCAGCACAGCATCGGCGAGCCGCCGCGAGCGCTCGGTGATCACCTCGGCGGTGGTGCCCTCGGGCATCACGTAGACGGGCGCGAGTCCGTGGCGCGCGACCAGCTCGCCGATCTCGTCGAGATCCTCCGCGGACACGGCGACGAACTTCCACGCCGCCTTGCCGGTCGCCTGCAGTGCGTCGAGCGCGGCAGGGCGGTAGCGGCGCGACTCCGCATTGCCCGAGTTCGCCAGCTTCGGTGACACGTTGAACTGCGCGACGCACGCGACCACGTCCGCCGCCGGAGCGATAGTTCCCGCCGTCTCCACCTCGACGCGCAGGTCGCGCGAGCGCAGCGCGACCAGCAGCGGCAGCAACCTGCGCTGCTGCAGCAGCGGTTCGCCACCGCTGACCACCACCATGTCGGTGCCGATCCCGTCGAGCTGCGCCAGCACCTCGTCGACCGAGAGCATCCGCCGCTCCTCCGCCACCGAGTAGGCGACGCCGTTGACGCCCGTCCAGTCCCAGGTGTACGGCGTGTCGCACCAGGAGCAGCGCAGGTTGCAGCCCGACAGGCGGAGGAAGGCGCAGCGCCGCCCCATCGACGGCCCCTCGCCCTGGAAGGTCGGCCCGAAGATCTCCGACACCGCCAGCCGCACCGCGACCTCACTCGCGGTAGGTGCAGACACTGGTGCAGGTCTCCTCGATGGTCACCGCCGCGAGCGGCAGTCCGCGCGCCCGCAGGTAGCGGTAGACCCACTGCGCCACCGTTTCCGAGGTGGGCGACTCCATGTCGAGCGACTCGTTGAGCACGTAGTGGTCGAGGTGCTCGTCGACCATGGGTGAGACCAGGGCGGCGATGTCCGCGAAGTCCATCACCATCCCGGTGCTGGGACCGCTCTCCTGCAGTGCCTCGCCCTCGACCTCGACCCAACCCACCCAGGAATGCCCGTGCATGCGCGCGCACTTGCCCTCGTGCCGCGGCAGCACGTGCGCCGCCTCGAAGGTGAATCGCTTGCGAATCGTGAAGTGCGCCATCACGCCGCGACCTCATACGAGGTGGGATCGTCGACACCCGCCAGGGCGAACGCCTCGCGCCGCTCGTAGCAGGTGCCGCAGCGACCGCAGTGCAGCGCGCGCCCGTTGTAGCAGGACCAGGTGCGCTCGAAGGGCACGCCGTGCTCCGCGCCGATGCGCACGATGGCGTCCTTGGTGACCTCGACGAACGGCGCCAGCACACGGAGATCCGCCATCCCCTCCATGGCCAGCCTCTCCATGGCCTCGAAGGCCGCCACGAACGCGGGACGGCAGTCGGGATAGATGGGATGGTCGCCGCCGTGCACAGCGAAGGCCACTGCGCCGGCGCCGATCGAACCCGCCAGCGAGCAGGCGATGGACAGCATCACCGCGTTGCGGTTGGGCACCACGGTGGCGCGCATCGACTCGTCCGCATAGTGCCCCTCCGGCACCTCGACGGACGAGTCCGTCAGCGCCGAGCCGCGCAGGAAGCGCGTCATCCCTGCGGCGTGCAGGTCACACAGCTCCCAGGGCGCACCGAGATCCGCGGCCAGCCCGCGCGCGTAGTCGAGCTCTTTGCGATGCCGCTGCCCGTAGTCGAAGGAGAGCAGGTGCAGGGAATGCCCCTGGGCGCGCAGCAGGTAGGCCATCACCGAGGAGTCGAGCCCTCCCGAGACCACCGCGACCGTGCTCATGGCCACCGAGGGTACCGGTTCACCCGGCGAGCGGCAGCTCGAGCACGAAGACGCTGCCCTCGCCGGGCGCGCTGCGGGAGATGCGCAGGCGCCCGCCGTGCGCCTCGGCGAGCTGGCGGGAGATGTAGAGGCCCAGCCCGGTCCCCAAGGGGTAGCCGAGCCGGCGGTCCTCGATGCGGAAGAACTGCTCGAAGACACGCTCGTGCATCGACTCGGGGATGCCGCGGCCGCGATCCTCGACCTCGACGACGGCGACGTCGCCCTCCTGCGCGCTGACGCGCACCCCGACGTGGGGCGCTCCCAGCGTGTAGGTCAGCGCGTTGTTGAGCAGGTTGTCGATGATCCTGCCGGCGTTGTCCACATCGACGTCGACGGGCGCGGGCGGCGCCGCGGCGGCGTCGAAGCGGATCTCACCGCCGAGCAGCGCGGCGCGCGGCATGGCCCGCTCCACCGCCTCACCCACCAGTGCCACCAGGTCGACGCGCTCCCTCTCCGCGCGCACCACGCCGCGTTCCAGCCGGGCGCCGATGAGCAGGTCGTCGACCAGCCGCCCCAGGTCGGCGACCTTGCCCGCCATCACCTCGACAGGATGCAGCCAGCGTTCCGAGGGCGGTCCGAAGGTGCCGTCGCGCAGCATCGAGATGTAGCCGTTGAGCACCGTCAGCGGCGTGCGCAACTCGTGCGCGGCCATGTTCATGAAGTCGCGCCGGGCCTCGAAGAGCCGTGCGTTGCGCAGCGCCAGCACGGCGATGGTGCCCACCTGCTGCAGCACGGCGAGCGCCTCCTCGTCGAAGGGCTCGTCGCGCACCCGGCCGACGCTGATGATGGCCACCGTCCGCCCCAGGGCGAGCAGCGGCACGATGACCACGTGCTCGACGCCGCCCATGAGCTGCTCGCGCACCGCGGGTGTTGCCGAGGCGCGGCTGGCCTGCGCTGGGCGGCGCTCGCGCACGGCGATGCGCATCAGCTCGTTGGCGTCGACGTCGAGTCGCGTGCCCGGCACCAGCGGCGGACTGCCCACGGCCACCGAGTCCTCGATGACCACGGCGTCGCTGTCGATGCGCCCGAAGGAGGCCCGGTCGGCGCCCACCGCGCTGGCGACCTGCTCGATGAGGCTGCGGATGACGTGCCGCGGATCGAGCTCGCGGCCCAGCTCCATGGCCGCCTGCACGCCGATGGCCAGGCGCTCGGCGAGCTGCGCGGTGCGCACCCGGGCGGCGTCGACCTGGCCGAAGAGGTGGGCGCGCTGCAGGGCCACGGCAACCCGCATGGCGTACTCGTCGAGCAGGCGGCGCTCCGAGGGGCTGAAGCCCTCGGTGCTGTCGCGGTAGTAGCCGATGATGCCGAGGGTGACCGTCTGGCCGCCGATCTCGGTGACCCGCAGCGGCACCAGCCGGGCCGTGTTCAGCGCACCCTCGAGGCTCGCCGCCACCGGGCTGTCGGCGGTGGCGTGCGCGGTCTCCACGGCGGAGGCGGTGCGCAGGGCGCGCTGGGCCAGGCTGCCCTCCAGCTTCATGGTGGTGCCGACCAGGGTGGTGAAGAGCGCCCCGTGCGCGCCGGCGACGCGGAGCAGGTTCTCGTCGCCGGGTTCGATGAGGACCACGGCGCACTCGATGCCGGGGATGAGCGCGGCGCCGTGCTCGGCGGCGAGGCGGGCCACCGAGTCGGGGTCGGTGAGGAACTGCAGGGGCTCACTACTGCGCAGCAGCGCTTCGAGGTGCCGCTCGGCGGGTGCCTCCTCGGGGCGCGCCGAACCGGTTCCCCCACCCGCAGCCGGCTCCGGGGCCCGGAAGGGCTCCCCTCTCGCCGCCTCGTCCTCCATCGCGTCTCCCGCGGCCTTCCGGGCCTTGCTGTCCCCGACCCGGCCCGGCGCTCCGCCGCGCCGCCAGCTTATAGGCAGCACCGCATACAGCGGGGACAGGTCTGCGTGGCGCGTGCCCGGACACGGCGCTCCGGTACACTTCAACACGTGTTGAATAATGTTGCTGCGGCTGCGCCTGCGATGGCGCCGGACCGCGCCGTGGCGATGTGCCGGGCGCTCGCCGACCCCACCCGGCTGGCGCTGATGGCCGCCATCTGGGAGTCGGAGCGCTGCGTCTGCGACCTGCGCGACGCCTGCGGCGCACCCGCGCCCAACCTCGCCTCACACCACCTGGCCGCGCTGCGCCGCGCCGGGCTGGTGGAGCCGCGGCGCGAGGGACGCTGGATCTACTACCACCCCGCCGCCGATCTCGACGAGCCGACCGCCGCGCTGCTCACCCTGCTGCTCGGCCCGCGCGGCTCGGGCACGGCCCGGTGCGCCTGACCATGACTCCCACCGTGCTCTTCGTCTGCGTGCACAACGCGGGACGGTCGCAGATGGCCGCGGGCTTCCTGCGCACCCTCGGCGGCGACGGCGTGCGCGTGCTCTCCGCCGGCTCCGAGCCCGCCGGCGCGCTCAACCCCGCGGTGGTCGCCGCCATGGCCGAGGTGGGCGTCGACATCACCGCTGCCGTGCCGCAGCTGCTCGACACCACCATGGCGCGCGAGGCCGACGTGGTGGTCACCATGGGCTGCGGCGACGCCTGCCCGGTGTTCCCCGGCAAGCGCTACCTCGACTGGCAGCTCGACGACCCCGCCGGCCGCGACCTCGCCGCGGTGCGGCCCATCCGCGACGAGATCGAGCGCCGCGTACGCGCACTGCTCGACGAGCTGCCCGCGAGTTGACGACAGACCTGGCGGCAACGCCGATGCACCCGGCTCCCGACGTCGCCGTCGGCGTGCCCTCGCCCTCCCTGGCGCGCCGCGCCGTCGCCGAGGCGCTGGGCACCGCCTTCCTGCTCATCGCAGTGGTCGGCTCCGGCATCGCGGCGCAGCGGCTCAGCCCGCACGACACCGGTCTCGCCCTGCTGGAGAACGCCATCGCCACCGGCGCCGCGCTGGTGGCCATCATCCTGGCCCTCGGCCCCATCTCCGGCGCGCACCTCAACTGCGCGGTGAGCGCCGTCGACGCCGCCCTCGGCGGCCTGCGCGCGCCTGAGCTGGGCGTGTACTGCGCCGCGCAGCTGTGCGGCGGCATCGCCGGGACGGTGGTCGCCAACGCCATGTACGGACTGGCGCCGATCACCGTGTCGCACCACGCGCGCGGCGGCGCGGGCGTGCTTCTCGCGGAATGCGTGGCCACCTTCGGGTTGCTGCTGGTCATCGCGGGCGTGACCCGCGCGGGACGCGGCGGCGCCGCACCCTTCGCCGTCGGCGCCTACATCGCCGGCGCCTACTTCTTCACCTCGTCGACCAGCTTCGCCAATCCCGCCGTCACCGTCGCCCGCTCATTGAGCGACACCTTCGCAGGCATCGCGCCGGCATCGGTGCCCGCCTTCGTGCTCATGCAGGCACTGGGGGCAATCGCCGCGGTGCTCACCATCCGCTTTCTCTGGCCTTCTACCAGGGCAGGTGATCGTCCAGCCGGCACACGCTGATGCGGCCGCCGAGGGCGGGAAGCCTGTCAGGTTGGTGAAGTGGACTCAGACCCCCGCCGGCAGCGCCGCCCACGCGGCGCGCATGGCGGCGACGTCGTCGGTGGTGACCATCTCGATGCCGCCGCAGCGCGCGATGCGGCGCAGCGCCGGGGTGTCGTTGACCGTCCACGTCGACACCGGCAGGCGCAACGCGGCGGCCGCCTCGACGAGGTGCGGGGTGAGCAGCCAGTGGTGCACGCAGATGCCCGTCGCCGTCACCTCGCGGCTGAGGTTGCCGAGGTGCAGCGGCAGCAGGCGCCGCCAGGGCACGCCGCCCGCGCGGGCGATGCCCTCGTCGCGCCGCGCGAAGACGTCACGCGCGCTGGCCACCAGCTCGCGCGCCACGAAGGCGGCATGGCCCGGACGGCGGTGCCCCAGCAGCGCACCGCAGACGCGCGCGACATGCTCGCGGCGGCGCAGCCCGAGGTCGGGAAACGACCGCCAGCGCTCGACGCGCGGCGCGGCGCGGCGCAAGGCCAGCAGCGCGGCACGGCTCTCGGAGCACACCGCGAAGCGCGAGAGGTCGGGACGGCCGCGCAGCCAGGAGGCGAGCACCGGCGCGGTGGCGGCCGTCTTGACGTCGAGCAGCAGCGGCAGGTCGCCGAGGTGCTCCATGCCCTCGTCGAGGGTGAGCAGGCGTGTCTCCAGCCAGCGCAGCTCGGCGAGCGGCAGGGTGGCGATGGGCACCTCGCCGACGCACTCGTCGTGGCGCAGCACCAGGCGACGGTCGGCGGTGGCGCAGACGTCCAGCTCGACGCGGTCGACGCGCAGCCGGAGCGCCCGGTTGAGCGTGGTGGCGTCGGGAGCGCCGCCGGGGCGACGGATGCCCAGTCCCGCATGGGCGACCCATCGCGGCAGCCGGGCGCGCAGCGTGTCGGCGGTCACGGCATCCCTCCGATGCCAGGGGGGTGGCGTCGGTGCCCAGTGTGTCATCGATGACCGGCGCGTGCGTATGCGACCCGCCGGCATGGGGAGAACGAGCGGCGAAGGTCCGGCGAACGAGCAGCGCGAGCGCCCGCCGAAGTACGCTGCGCCGTCTCATGCCTGTCGAACCCGTCGAAGGAACCATGCGCTGGAGCAGCGGACGCGGCTCCAACGCCGTCGACCTGGTGCCCGCCGACGTGTCCACCGCGCTCTCCCGCATGTGGAGCCGCCTGGCCCGCGCCGTCGAGGCGCTTCCCGACGCCGATTGGGAGCATCCCTCGCGCTGCAGCGAGTGGCGCGCAGTCGACGTGGTCAACCACATCGCCGACATGAACGGCCTGGCCGTGTCGGTGATCGTCGCCGGGATGAGCGGGGAGCGCACCAGCGCCTTCGACGGCTTCGACCCGCGCACCACGCCGCAGCGGCTGCTCGACGTAGCCGACCGCAACCCGGCGGTGGCGCGGCGGCGCCTGCTCGAATCCCTGGAGACCATGCTCGCCGGCATCGACTCGCTGGCGGACAGCGCGGAGGTCCCGATGGAGACGCCGCTGGGCCGCCAGCCCATGGCCGTGTCGACCACGCACCTGCTCTGGGACACCTGGCTGCACGAGCGCGACATCTTCCTGCCCCTGGGACAGGCGCTGCCCGAGGTCGCGGACGAGGTTCGCCTGGCTGCGCTCTACTCGCTGCGCATGATCGGCTTCTTCGCGCAGCTCTTCCAGCGCGACGTCCACGTGCCGCTGCGGCTGCACGGCGCCTGGGAGGGCACGCTGCTGCTCGACGCCGGCGGCGGCGACCTGTCGGTGCGCGTCGTCGACGCCGGCACCGGCGATCTCGGCCCGCACCTGCGCGGTGACGCGGCGACCGCCGTCGACGCGCTCTGCGGCCGCGGCGACCTCGCCGCCGCGCTCGACGGACCCGACGAGCTGCGCGGCGCGCTGTCGTCGCTGCGCATGGTGCTCGCCGGGTCCTGACTCCCTACCTGCCTCCCCGGTGAGCGCCGTGCGCGCCGCGCCGCCGGGCGCGTGTGGTGATCACGAGTCCGGCGGCGACGGCTGCGAATCCCGGCCACGCTGCGGAGCGCAGTGACGAGGTGTTGGGCAGCGACACCACCGACGCGGGGTTCGCCGAGGCCGGCTCGACCACCGACGACGTCGACAGCGCCTTGGTGCTGCTCTGCGTGGCGCTGACCAGCGGCAGCGACACGTAGCTGGGATTGTCGGGGTTGCGGTCGACCAGGAAGACCGTCCCCGCGCTCTGCGCGCCGTGCGGAACGTTGAGCATCATGTGCGGCATGTCGCCGCTGCCGACGTCGAGGCGGATGCGGTGTCCCGCCTGGAAGGTGGCGAAGGTGGGGAAGACCTCGATGTCGTACGCGGTCGGCGTCGAGGGCACCGGCTGCTCCGAGGCCGGCGTGAAGGGATGGAAGACGCGCAGCGGCACACCGTCGACGCTCAGCGTCACCGGCGACCTCACCTCGGTTGCGCGCAGCGAGGCGAGCAGCCAGCCGGCGCTGATCTGCGTCGAGGTGCCGTCGGGCGCCACGTCGGTGACGCGCACCGTGAACGGCGCGTTGCGCTGCAGCGGCGACTCGGCGATGAGGTGCACGTTGATGGGACCGTTGATGGTCTCCGGCTTGGCCAGCGCCGGCGTGCTGTAGGTCAGCTCCTGCACCTCGTTGGGACGCTCGTCGGTCTCGCAGGGCGCGTTGCCGATGCCGGCCTGGGTGGCGCTGGCGTCGCCCCACTGGAAGGTCGTGCGCGAACACGGTGTGCCGGTGGGCACGTAGGGCAGCGTGTCCGATCCGGGCGCGGTCGGCGGCGCGGTGCCGAGCACGCCGTCGTTGAGCGAGCTGGCCGAACCCGAGGTGCCCGGCTCGAGGTACAGGTTCTGCGGCGTCACCGGCGCGATCGGGTAGGACGCCGAGGGCACGAAGTGGCTGGCGTCGGTGCCCTTGAGCTCGTACTGCTCGACGCGCGGCTGCTGCGCCTCACCCGTGTTCATGCCGCGCAGGTACTGGTCGAACCACTGCAGCTGCAACGTCTTCAGGTCGGGGATGCCGTCGGCGGGCAGCGTCGACGCGGTCGAGCCTTCGAGGTGGATCCAGGGCCCGATGATGAGGCGCTTGGCGGGCCCGCTCAGCGCGTTGTAGAGCATCGGCTCGCCGCGCTGGAAGATGTCGAACTCGCCGCCGACGATGAAGGTCGGCACCTTCACCCGGCCGATGCGCCAGAGCGGCGAGATGGACTCGTAGTAGGCGCCGTCGTAGGCCTTGGTGCCGCCGGTGGTGGAGTCGACCACCGTCGGCGCCTGGAAGGACGCGACGTTGGCGATGTGCTGCGCGGCCACGCCGACGCCGTCGACGAAGTCGTTGGGATCGCCGTCGCCGGCCTGCGAGCCGGGCGGCGCGCCGAGCGCGGTGACCAGGCTGAGCCAGGGCGGGATGAAGGCGAAGTCGAGGTTGCCGCCGTGGTAGGTGACGTCGCGATACCCGTCGGACATCGGCACCACCGGGAAGATGGCCTTGACCTCGCTGGGCGCGTCGGGCTGCTCCATGGTGAGCAGCTGGTTGATGGCCAGGTAGGAGGCGCCCAGCAGCCCGGCCTTGCCGTTCGCCCAGGGCTGGTGGGCCGCCCAGCGCACGATCTGCGGGCCGTCCTCCTGCTCGGGCCCGTAGAACGACTGCCAGTTGCCCTGCGACGAGCCGGTGCCCCTGACGTCGACGACCACGAACGCGTAGCCGCGGGTGACGAAGTACGGGTCGACCGTGAACAGCCCGCCGTCCTTGCGGTAGGGCGTCTGCTCGATCAGCACCGGGAAATTGAAGCCCGGCACCGGGGCGGTGGCGCCCGAGCCCATGGGCACCGGGACGCCCACGTTGGCGCGCAGCACGGTGCCGTCGCTCATGGTGACGGGCACGTTGTTCTCGGTGACCATGTCCCAGCTCGGCGCCTCGGGGGTCCACGAGCCGGCGGCGCGGGCTCCGGCCGGGGCCGCGGCGAGCAGGGACGCGGCGGCCAGGAGCAGCGGCGCGGCGGCGGCGACGAGGCGGCGGGCGACGCGGGCGTGCGGTCGGTGCATGCGACGGGTGCCTCCAACTGGACGGACAGTCCGGCCGGGCCGCGTCGCCCCGCGCTACCCCCTCACCACGCCGACGGGCCGGCCGATGTGGTGTGTGTCTCGCTGTTGGGATAAGACACGCGGGGGTGGCGTGTCTTGCAGCGAGCAGAGGTCTGCGCCGCTGATGGGCACGGGAGACGCGCGACGCGTCCTGGACCTGCGTCGCGCGTTTCCCTCACCCCCCTCCCCCTTGTCCGCGCCGCCAACCCGCCCCGGGCTGCTTCACCAAATTTGTCGGGCGGCACGAAGCATCGTACGTCGAGCCAGGCCACTTGGGAATACAAGTAGGTGAACTTTTTACCGACTCCTGATGCATTCGCACCAGGCGGGGCGAGTGACCGGAGGTCAGGCGGCGGTGTGGTTCACCAGGCGCGGGTCGGGGAAGACGCGCATCAGGCCCGGCGGGAGCGACTCCTTGACCGCGACCATCGAGTCCAGCGACCGCGGGCGCACCCGGGTGGGCAGCAGGCGCTCGACGACCTTGCCGTCCTCCTCGGTACGGCGCTGCAGGGTGAAGATGTCCTGCATGGTCACCACCTCGCCCTCGCGGCCGACGATCTCGCTGATCTGCTCGACGCGGCGCACCCCGGCCTCGGTGCGGCCGAGGTGGATGAGCACGTTGACGGCGGTGCCGATCTGGTCGCGCACGGCCCGCTGGGGCAGGTCGAGGCCGGCCATGAGCACCAGCGTCTCCAGGCGGTAGAGGGCGTCGCGAGGGCTGTTGGCGTGGACGGTGGACATCGAGCCGTCGTGGCCGGTGTTCATCGCCTGCAGCATGTCGAGGGCCTCGCCGCCGCGGACCTCGCCGAGGATGATGCGGTCGGGCCGCATGCGCAGCGAGTTGCGGACCAGGTGGCGCTGGGTGGCCTCGTTGCGGCCGTTCATGTCGGCCGGGCGGGTCTCCAGGCGGACCCAGTGCGGCTGGCTGAGCTGCAGCTCGGCGGAGTCCTCGATGCTGATGATCCGCTCGCGATCGGGGATCCAGCGGCTGAGGATGTTGAGCAGGGTGGTCTTGCCGGCGCCGGTGCGGCCACTGACCAGGATGTTGCGCCGGGCCACGACGCAGGAGTGCATGAAGTCGACGGAGGCCTGGGTGGCGCTCTGGCTGCGGACCAGGTCGTCGGCGGTGATGCCGCCCTGGGCGAAGCGCCGGATGGTGACCACGGGGCCGCTCAGGCTGAGCGGCGGCAGGATGACGTTGACGCGGGAGCCGTCGGGGAGGCGGGCGTCCAGCATGGCGTCGGAGGCCGACACCCGGCGGCCGACGAAGGCCGCGATCTGCTCGATGAGGGTGATGAGCTCCTGCTCGTCCTCGAAGCGGAGGTCGGTGTTCTCGATCACCCCGGACCGTTCGACGTAGATCTCCCGATGGCCGTTGACCATGATCTCGGTCAAGGTGTGGTCATCGAGCAGTGGGGCCAGCGGCCCGAATTCGATCGCGCTCAACGGAACGTCTCCTGCCTGAGGGGTTGCCTGGTGGTCCCACCCGTGCCGCGCCGGTCCACGCAGACGTGTGCGAGAAGCACACCTTGCCAGGCGTCACCGCCCGCGTGCCAGGGTGTCATCGAACCGCGACCTGGGGCCGGGAAACCTTCACAGGACAGGCGGTCGACCGCCGCTCCCTTCACATCCGGGCGAGCTCGGCGCACCGAACCCGCACAGGGTCTCTAGAGCCCGAGCACGCGGCGGGCGAGGATGTCCTTCTGCACCTCGGTGGTGCCGCCGCCGATGGTGAGCGCGCGAGCGAAGAGGTAGGCGCGCTGCCAGGCGGCGTCGTCCACCGCCTCGGGCTCGCCGCGCGAGGCCAGCGCATGGGGGCCGAGCAGCCGCCAGACCGCCTCGTGGACGTCCTGGCCCCAGATGTCGCTGGCCAGCTTGCGCACCGACATTATCTGCGCGCTCGCGCGCGCGGTCGGGGGGACTCCCCCCAGGCCAGCATTCGCCAGCCTTCCCCCCTGGTGCGCGGCGGGCAGCTCGCCGTGGGCCAGGCTGGAGAGCAGGCGCAGGCCGGTCAGCCGCAGCGCCTCGGACTGCACGTGCAGGCGGGCCATCTCGTCGCGCAGGGCGGCACCCTGGTCGCCTTCGGGGAGCAGGCCGGCGTCGCGGCGGCGGTGATAGAGGTCGAGCACGTCCTGCCAGGTGGGGCCGGTGCCCCAGAGGGTGCCCTCGCCGGCGCTCAGGCCGATGCGCTCGGCCATCAGGGTGGTGATGGCCACCGTCCAGCCCTCGCCCTCGTGGCCGATGCGGTCGGACTCCGGGATGGGCACATCGTCGAAGAAGACCTCGTTGAAATCGCTCTCGCCGGTGATCTGCTTGATGGGGCGGATGGTGATGCCGGGCGCGTGCATGTCGAGCACGAAGCAGGAGATGCCCTGGTGCTTCCTGGCCTCGGGGTCGGTGCGGGCCAGCAGGATGCCGCGGTCGGCGTGCATGGCGATGCTCGACCAGACCTTCTGGCCGTCGAGGCGATAGCTGCCGTCGGGTTGCCTGGTGGCTCTGCTGCTGAGGGCGGCCAGGTCGCTGCCGGCGTCGGGCTCGCTGAAGAGCTGGCACCAGACCTCGTCGGCGGCGGGGATGTGGGGCAGGTACCTCTGCTTCTGCGCCTCGCTGCCGTGGCGCAGCAGCGCGGCGCCGCCCCAGCCGGTGCCGATCACGTTGATGGCTCGTGGCGGGTGGATGGCTGCCAGCTCGTGCTCGTAGAGCATCAGCTCGACGGGGCTGGCACTGCGGCCACCCCACTGCTCGGGCCAGCCGGGGACGGCCCAGCGGGCCTCGGCCAGGGTGCGCTGCCAGCGCTTCGACTCCTCGACCCAACGGCCGCTCTCGTCGTAGGGGACGCGCCCGCGCGGCGCCTCCGCCTGCATGAACTCCCGGCATTCCTGCTGGAAGGCGCGCTCGCCGTCGGTGAGAGTGAGGTCCATCTGCGCTGTGGGAGTTTGACACGGGCGTCAACGCTTCTTCATGCTGCGCCGCCGTGCGCAGCGTGAGGATCGGCGCCGGCCAGGGGTTCTACGGCGACAGCGTCGACGGAGCGCTCGACGTCGCCCGCAGCGGCGAGGTGTCCTACATCTGCTTCGACGCGCTCGCCGAGC